>Ga0268261_10001062_pt1 | contig 18530 bp, 12 predicted proteins | sample TergutNc150P1_FD_190353 | JGI IMG/M metagenome (GOLD analysis project Ga0268261, IMG submission 190353) | Nasutitermes corniger P1 segment gut microbial community from laboratory colony in Florida, USA - Nc150 P1 (SPAdes) (version 2) | ecosystem: Host-associated > Arthropoda: Insects >...
AAATGTCTTTTCCTTGCTTTTGTTATTATTATCCCGGAAATAGACGGTATAACTTATGGTTTTGTTGTTTCTTTTTGACTTGTTTGCTCGGATGGAAGCCATAACAAATCTTGGCACCGCGTCCCATCTCATCGCGGTTCCGCATCACCCAACAAAATCCCAACCCTTCACCATCTTCAAGCCGTTACAATGGTAAGCTGTGTAGAACTGGGCGGCCCGACTATTCGGATTTTCATCGCATACAATATTTTGCGAATTGGTGGGATTACCCCGTTAGCATCGTCGGCCGCGTCTGCCCACCCGGCACCCTAACTCATCCCTGATTTGCAGCCGATTAAGAACATAACCAACGACCTGGCGCTGCCATCGTGCCACTACTGCTCTGCGAACCATGTATTCTGATGGCGCTATATTGATCGAAGTTACCTCCAGCTCGTGACCAATTATGGTTTACTCATTTTACTAAATTCCCAGTGTTCCCTAAGCGTGGACATTCTACACAGGCTCCATAAAACCGGCCCAAGATGAAAACCTGTGAATAACTCCGAACTCCATTGGGACACGGCGCCGTAGGTTTGGCCGCGCAAATGTTACTCAAATGAGGGGGCGCTGTTACCGTGACTAAGATCGTATTACCGACAATGGATTTGATGTTCAAGAAACTTTTTTCCTGCATCGAACATAAAAATGTGATCCAGGGGTTCTTAAATGAAGTGTTGGGTTTGGATGTTGATGCCGATGACATCGTGATCAAAAATCCATATTCAATCAAGAGCTTTGAGGAAGATGTCAAGAGAATAGAAGAGGCTGAAGGTGAAGGCGACATTGAGAAGGTAACCAAGCTGAGGCAGACTATCCGCGATGTCACATTATCGGTAATTGACTTGGCAGATGTGACTATTGAAATGCAACTGGCCAAGCCTAAAGATTTTCTCACGCGCATGCATTATTACCTCGACGAAACATACACCGGCAATTACAACCGCAATATTTCCGAGGGCCAGACGCGGTATTCATCGTTGAAACCGGTTATTTCGTTGAACGTGTTGGACTTTGATTTTTTCGAGGGTGATCGTGCGCTACGATCTTTCACTTATCGCGATGATGAAACTGGGGCCGCGCTGGAGAGTGAGATACGCGAAGGTTTTGCGTCGGAACATAATTTAGCGGGCCGCCCGCTCAAGCAGATCGGATTCTTTGAACTCAAGAAGCACGCCGTTAAGGACAAGGATGTGGCTAACTGGCGCGATTTCATCAAAAGCGGCATACCAAACCCTGGCGCCTCCCAAGCGATCCAAGAAGCTGCTAAAATTGTGCAGTATAACAACCTGGCCATGGAGGAGCGCGAAGTGATTGACACCGTTGAAAGAGCAATCGCGACCAGCCATGCGGTCTACCTCGGTATGAAAGAACAAGCTCACGCCGAGGGCCACGCTAAGGGCCGCGCCGAGGGTTTCGAAGGTGGCCTCCAGAAAGTTGCGCTCAATTTGTTCCGCCGCAACCGTCCACTCTCTGAAGTGCGCGAGGATACAAACCTTCCAATTGAGGTACTAGCGAACCTGTATAAGCAGGTGCAGCAAGAGCGGCAGGGGGCCGTGGCCGCATAACGGATACCGTTGGGCCAACGGTACTCAACTGCGGAATGCGGGGTACCGGAATCGCACATTCCGCGGTAGCGGTGGGGCGTCTGTGTGGTTTCACGCAGCAAGGCTGGGTTACCCGTGTGACTCGGAACACAATTTGGCGACATCGTTCCCGTGAAAACCCAGACGAGGCAAGCCCCCCCCCATTTCAGAGATTACAATTTGGTAACAAGACGGAAAACGACTGAGGTTCCGGCCTAAAACAGTAGCTTTGTTACTGGTCAGCAATGGCCAGGTTAAAGCGAAAGTCAAAGGCCAGAACTCAAATCGGCATATACTCACAGGTCATAAACGCATTTTAGGGGCCAGCAAGTTAGCCGTAACAGTTTAGTTTATCTGTCCGCCAAACGGCAAACCCGCCTTTTGGACCACCGCCTTGTTGGGCATCTTTGGGCTAATGTCCCGGAAACCTTTCCGTCGGTTGAGCCAGCGCGAAGCGCGTCGGTCGAAACCATCGGAACGCACCCGGAACCCTAACTCAGGGAACTCAACACGACGACCCAAGGACGTACACTAATAATGAACAAAAAGACTAAAGGTCTTATCGCCGGCGTCGTAGGCGCCGGTCTACTGCTGGGTGCCAGTGGCACCTTCGCACTGTGGTTTGATACCACTGCCCTCGGCACCGATGGCGACAGTATCGCTACCGGTTTACTATCCCTAGATGACGTTAACTTCCAAGGCGAATGGCGATGGGCTGAATTCAGTTCAACCGCCCATGAGCTGGAGGCAGGTGACGCGTTCAACCCCAATGGTGAGCTAGTACCTGGCGACGTAATTGAATGGGAATGGACTGAAGATGAGCTGTCCGTAATCCTGTCTGGTGACACCATCCTGGCCAACATATACCTGGACGGCATCGTGGTAGAAGACATCGCCGCAACCGTGGCTGCTCTAGCCCCGCTAACCGTAACTTTCGGGGATGGCATCTCCCTAGACGTTAACGATGCTGGTGCATTTGTTATCGCCAGCGGACTAACCGCGACCAACCACGCTGATGAGATCGCGGCCCAATTCACCGCTCCCACCATCACCGTAACCTTCCCGCAGGAAGGCCGCGTTAATGAGGGCACCCCTGGTTTGGGTTATATGCCCGATGCCGATGATTACGACAACATTGGTTACGGCCGTGACATGCAAATCGGTGCGGATGAAGTATTCGACTTCACCCGCCTATCCGTTCGCCTACAGCAGACCCCTCGCTCCTAACACCTAAGGAATTAGACCTAAAATGAACAAGAAAACTAAAGGCCTCATTTCTTTGGCCGCAGGCGCTGCCCTGTTTGCTGGCACCGCTGGTACCTTTGCTCTGTGGTTTGACACCACGCCCGCTGGCGCTGCCGTAAGCCCCATCGCCACCGGTGACCTGTACCTAGATGGCTCCGCCTTCACTGGCGCTTGGGCTTGGACCAAAGTTAGCAATACCCCCGATGGTGGCCCCGTTGTACGCGATGCTTACGCAGGTGGCGCACTGGTACCTGGTGACGAAGTTCAGTGGACCTGGTCCGAAGATGCGATTAGCTACTTCCTTTCCGGTCAAACCATCGTAGCTGAACTGTGGTTGGATGGCGCTGCCGCCCCGATCACTGCTGAAGCCCTGCACCCGCTGGTATTGGACGTAGAGTTCTTTGGCCATACCCTGGACTTCGCTGACGGCTCCGTTCTGATTGATTCCGATTTGGTTGCTGGCGCTGCCGCTCAAGATTCCGCCTTCGAGGCGCCGGAATTCACCGTTACCTTCCCAGTTGACCGCGCTGGCGAAAACGGTTGGGGTCACCTACCCGGCGATCAGGGCACCGGTTACGGTCGCCGCCGCGAAAGCATCGAAATCATTGACGTCAGCAATGTTTCCATCCGCTTGCAACAAGTTGCTGCTAACTAACGCGGAAGGTAAACAGAAAAATGAAACTCAACAAACGCACTAAGGCCCTGGTAACTCTGGCCGCTGGCGCTGCCCTGCTAACCGGTACCGCTGGCACCTTCGCCCTGTGGTATGACGTTGCTCCACTGACCGGCGCTGTGGATGAAATCCACACCGGTGACCTGCACCTAACCGGCGCCCCCACCGGCGCTTGGTACTGGGCTAACCAATCCTATGGCACCGACAAGGTTGGCACCCCTTTCACTGGCACCGCCAGCCGCCTGGTTCCTGGCGATGGCGTGAAGTACGTGTGGGGCACCAACCAGCCCACCATCCACTTACAAGGTGACACCATTGTGGCCAACCTGTACCTGGATGGCTTCCAAGTTACCCCGGCTGATCTGGCTCCGTTGGTTGTACTAGTTGGTGGCCTACCGGCTGACACTACTGTGACCGGTGGCTTGATGCTCAGCGGCATCACCGCTACCAACATCAGCAACCAGAACATCCAGGCTGCTTTGCCTCAAGTCACCATCGGGTTCCCCCTGCACCGCGCCACTCCCGGCGCTGCGGTTACCCCGGTAATGCCCGGCGAAGAGGGCACCGGTTACGCTCGCCGCAAGGACTTCACCAACGTGTTGCACCTGAGGGACGTGCAAATCCGCTTGCAACAGGAGTACTCCGCCACCGCCTTTGGCGAGTAGCAGTAACCAGCTGCATCTGGGAAATGGTTGGGGCCAGCGTTCACTAAGACGACTGGCTCCAACCAAACCCACCCCGCTCTAAGAAGCGAACCAAACCACGTATGTAACTCACTACGAAACCCAGAGGAATGGACCATTGAAAAAGACCACCAAAGCACTGTATTCGGCAGTGGCTGGCCTGGCCCTAATCGCATCGACCGGCGGCGCGACCTACGCGACCTGGATCGACCGCGCACCCCTGGGCACCACTACCGATGAAATCCACACCGGCAACCTGCGCCTCGACTTTAAAAATACCAACGTAGATGACTGGGACCAGGTTAACTGGACTCTTTACAATGACCAAAATCAGCCTATTAAGTGGGGCAACCTTACCGAAATTGGCGACGTCAACGTTAGCGCCGGGTTCCGTTTGGTTGGAACTGTTGATGTCCGTTCAACTCTAGTGGGGGATACGTTGGTTGCGAACCTTCGTAGGGAATTCCACTTCAACCCCCCTACTGGTACCGGCGAAAAGCTCATAGCCTGGATTGATAGAGCAGCCCAAGCTACCACGGTAGAGATCAAAGACGGTTCCACCACCGTTATCGCCACGAATGCTAATACCTCGGCAAACCTGAGCCCGGTCGCTGCGGGCTACCGGGACTACACCGTCACCATTACCATTCCCTTCCCCAAAGATGGTTTCCCTGACAATGACACCGATGGTGTGTGGCAGGCAGTTATGCACATGGGGGACTTGAACCTTGAACTTCTGCAGAACGCTAGCACAACCGCCTTTGGACGCTAGGGGCTACTGAAAATGACCAATTACGGAACCGAAAGCACCCACGGAAATATGAAGGCCGATCAGCTCCCCAGCCGCCGCGAACTGCGTGTGGCCCGGTTGGCGACGCAGCCAGCCACCCGTAACCGCCGAACCCTAAGCATAGTTGCCGCCGCCGCAGCAGCAATTCTTACTGCGGGCGCAATTACTCCCAACCCGAGCGCCACGTTAGCGTTGTGGAATGACACGCTATCGATTCCGATGCGGTTGGAGCCGGGTTCCACTTTGGTGCCACCTACCCCCATCGATATTCCCCCACCGCTAGTGGGGCAAGATGGTGCGCGGTGCCTATATTTTGACGATTTTCAAACCAATGGTATTCGCCGCCCGGAGTACATTTTTAGCTTCGGTAACTTGACTAGTTTTATTCAAGGCAATGTGAATGCCACAATTAAGTACTCCGCGACAGTCGGCAATTTTACCACGCGAGATGGCGACCGTGGTCCGGCGGTAACTTTCTTAAGCTCACCGGTAACCAACCGTGACGACCTGGGCAAAGCTATTGGTGGCACTGCGGTAACCCGCACCGGCATTTTCGCACTACCGAACCCCGCTTCGGGCGCGTTCCCTACCGGGCACCCAGGCTGGCTCACTCAGAACCAATCGGGTGTTACTGGAGCCAGCTCCACTTCTAGTAGCACTTCGGTTGTTGGGAATAACATAGGCAACAACCGCGAGCGCATTGCTACGGGTACCATCACGACTGCAGCGGATGGGCTCGCACTAAACAACCTCCCCCGGGAAAACCCTCAGATTGTGATGTATGCCCAAGACCGCCAGGCGGATGGCGGCAACTTCAGTGGCTTCATTGCACCGTCGAAGCTCGACTTTGAGCTCAAAGGTACTGCACAACCCGACTTAGTCGCTTACTTACGCCGGTACGCCCCGGCGGTCGGCGCCGCAGCACGTGCTTTACCCCCCCAACCAAATGGCGGCTCATCTGGCACTTTAGAGCAGCCAGCTGCAAATACTTTCAAATGGACGCTGCCCAATGCCGCAGGTTATATCACCATTACCGGCACCGCGTTCTCTTGGACCGGCACCCGCACCACTCCGGGCTTCTTTGACAACAACGGTGACCCAGACACTGTGCTATGGGGCAACGGGCTTGCCTGCGAGCTCTGGGGCACGGAAGGAGTGCGGCCCCCGTACCAAGTGTCCGGCTCTGGCAGCAGCTACACTATTAGCGCCACTCGTTCCGGTGGCCAAGCGGAGGTAACCTGGGCGACCCCGACCAACCTGGGCGGCGCTAGCTCGGTCACGTATGAGATATACTTCACCACTGAAAACACGTGGGTTCGAGGCGACTCCAGCAACACGTACACCAGCGGCATTACCTACTTTGCGCCGACCGGGACTATAGGAGAGGCGGACTACGTATCTGCCGCGCAGTTCTTCATGGATGTGGAGCCGAAGATCACCGGCATTACCACCACCAGCTACACGGTTACCGGACTGACCTCCACCTCGCAATACTACATATGGGTACGTGCCCGTAACAGTGCTGGCCCTGGCGTTTGGCGCCGTGTGCAATCCGGGACTGCCACCGCGCCCGGTGCGGTTACTTGGGGAACCACGCCTGCGGTACGTAACACTGCCGGTACCACCGCAACCCTGACCTTTAGTGGCGTAAGCAACGCTACCTCTTACGAGATTTACCAGAGCAGCACCAACACGGCTCCAGCTGCGACAACTGCTGGCAATGTAACCAATAACATTACGGGCGGAACCGGCACCAAAACGTATGAAGTTACTGGCTTGACCGCTGGAAATGCCTACTACTTCTGGGTGCGAGCCACCGTTAACGGATTGCCTGGGGCTTGGTCGGCAGTCGCGGGCGCTGTGCCTCCGGTACCTTCAGGTTGGAACGCCACCCGTAACGGTACGCAAGGCACCATCAAGTGGGATACTCTGGCCGCAGCTACCGCGGGATACGATATCTACTGGACTTCGGGTGCCACGGTAACTGCTCCTACGTCATCAACTACCTTGACCAGCTCGAACTCGGTATCGGTCACGGCAGGTAATAACACAGTTACCCCTTCCACCTCATTCACCGTTAACACGCAGTACAATTTCTGGATACGCGCCAAGAACGCCAACGGCGCTGGTGCCTGGTCAGCAGTGCAATCCCGCGGTGCCGTAAATGCTGCACCGACCAGCCTGTCCCAGACGCGTTACGGCTCCCAAGTGAACCTGACTTGGACTGCACCAGCAGCGATTACTGGCGCCGCGATCACCAACTACGAAATTTACCAATCCACCACGAACTCCGCGCCGAGTGCCAGCACCGGCGGCAATGTGACCAGAACGGCCTCAACTACTGCATCGCAAACAGTTACTGGCCTAACCGCTGGTACTACTTACAATTTCTGGGTCCGGGCAGTCAACGCCAACGGCACCAGTGCCTGGTCAAGTATGGCAACGTCAAACGGCGTACCTAATGCGCCTGCTATTACTGTGCTGGGTACGCGTAGCGGCAATAATGTGCCGGTTACTTGGACAAACTCCACAGTTGACACTGGGGTCTCCGCAGTAACTTCGTACGAGTTCTATTTCTCAACCAGCAATACGCGGCCAGTTCCCAATGTTACGCTTAACACCAGCGGTAACAATCTAAACGCGGTGACTGGAGTTTCAGCTAGCGCCCCTAAGCCGTACAACATTGGTACTGGTGCACAAACTCAGCGTTATTTCTGGGTACGCGCCCGGAACACCAACGGTGTCAGCGATTGGTCTGCGAACTTCAGCACGGCACGTGTACTCATTCCAGAAGGGTTAATTGGCGATTCGGTAGATACGGTGACCGAGTTCTTGGAAAACTATGGTTTCGTTATCGCTGACGAGCTGTTAGCAGCCAATGGCACCGGTAATGGCACTGACGATGTGGAGACTCGCGGGTTGCGGAACTTTGGCGTACTGGTCGCAAACTCAGACGATGAAGACTTCGAGTTCGTGGTTTATGACATTCTCTATTACTACGACGACGAGAGCATTGTTGGCGATGATGTCGCGCAGGGGTCCAAACTACAACTCGTGGTTGAACAAGTTGCCGCCCCCGTGCCCCCACCTTTAATGGTGACCGCACCAGGTGCAGTTACTGGGCTGACTGCAAACCGCCCCAGTACTTCAAGCTGGAACGTGACGCTTCAGTGGATCATTCCAGAGGGCACTGATCCGTCGGCCGTTACCTGGCAATTTGCTCGTACTAGCGACGCAAATAATCTCACACCGTCAAACTGGGCGGACATCGTTCCAGAAGCAGGGTTCTTTACAAGCCCCGTTACCATTGTGGGAAATAGGGCAAGTGTAACGCTCAGCCTAGGCGCCGAAGGAACTCACTTCCGGTTACGCGGAGTGATCGCTACCCCAGACGGTAACCTATACGGTGTCCCTTCGGCGAGGGTTACCCCGGTAAATACTCCCGCTACCCCGATAGCATCTGGAGTGTCTGATGAAGTTCCAGCCGCTCACCTGGATCCTACGGCTGATGCGCAGAATGCCGGTTCTGGCGGCGTTGACAACGCCGGTTCCGACAATGCCCGTTCTGATAATGCTGGCCCCGACAATATCGAACCCGACAACGGCAACGATGAGGCCAAGGTTGACGACGACGATGCCGCCGAGGCAGCCGTAATCGCCCCTGGGGCTGACGGTAACGAGGGCGATGGTGATGATGCGGGCGGCGATGACGATCCGCATTACGTGGATTATGAACCGGTTGCCAAGCCGGAGCAGATCGGCTACGCCATCGTAAAGGTTGAGGGCTACGAGCCCGATCCGGAACCTGAGGTATACTAATGGGAGCGGCTGTTTTGGAGATCGACCCTTTGGTATCGACGAGCGGGGCCGCTGTGGCTGGCTTTACTGACGGCGAAGTAGTGCCGGAGTATGTTGATTCTGAGACCCGTGGTTTTGTGAAGGTGCGCACCTCAGCCGACGGCACCGGGGTTTCGACAGGCTCAACCGCCGGAAAGGGCAGCAAGGGCAACCGCGTTGCGCACATTGTGCTCAACATCGTGCTAGCTGCCCTGCTGGCGCTCGCAGCAGCCGTGGCCGTAGTGCCGCGCGTAACCGGCAGCGTGCCGCTAACTGTGTTGACAGGTTCGATGACGCCAACATTCCAACCGGGTGATTTAGTAGTTGTGCGCCCCACGGCAGTTGAAAAGTTACACATCGGCGATGTAGTCACGTTCCAGCCGCAAAGTGGCGTGGCCACGCTGGTTACCCACCGCATCATCATGATCAACCATGACGCGCAAGGCAACGTTGAGACCATCCAAACTCAGGGTGACGCGAACAACGCTCCCGATAACTTGTTAATTCCAGATCAGATTATGGGCCGAGTGTGGTATTCGGTGCCCATGATCGGACACTTAACTAATGGCCGCAACACTTTGTTGGTGATCAGCGCGCTTGGCTTGGGCTTGGTGGCTTACGCGGTGGTGCTGTTTACTAAAAAGGATGTAGAAGAAGAGGCTCAAAATGACTAAACACTTGATACGAGCCGAGTTGCGGCAAATCCGCAAACGACAGCGTAGGCTTAAGGCTGCGGCCTTGCTCGCCACCGGCGCGTTAGTGGCCGTACCCGCCATCGCCGCCACCATCCCCGATGGTCACCTGGAATACGTGGCCAACCTGCGGTTAATTGAAGCCGCGCGCAGCATCGGAGAGGCTGGCACCAACCTCACCACCTGGGAAGGCGATTCCAGTTGGCGGATTGATGCGGGCTCCCCCGATTCCCCATTCCGCGAGATCAGAATGACCTGGCCGCGCGATGCCGTGGTATTGCCGTTCAACCTGTTCAGCCATGAGGGCGATGCCGGTTCGCATTTAGTTGTACACGGTATTGACGATGAAGGTAATCCGGTCACCAGCATTGAAACTGACGCTGTTGAGGGCGCTGGGGTTTATCGCATCATCGTGCCTGGTGATTACGGTTCAACCACCATCCGGGTACACAATGACGGCCCGACGGCCGGGCTTTTAACTGCTCGCCTGGATCGGAACCAACTACACAACGTTGACCGTGCGCAAGTTACCGAGTTGGATGCGGCAGGTCGGCCGGTGCCTGGCACTTTAATCTCGGACCCGGCTGAGGATTTGGCCTACGATTACTTATTTATCAATGGTCAGCCAGCCCGCGATTTTGTGGGCGACTCTGCCGCCCGCATTAGCTTTGACGGACTTTCTGCCATCCCGATTGACGCAGGTAGCTATGTCGACTTGCCGTTTGATTGGAGTTTCTTTGCCTTTGCAGATGACGCCTACTATGGCGAACGGCACAACATCGGTAACCGACCGTACACCCGGGCGGATTTCCGACTGAACTTGGAAATCAGCGGTAACGTTACCCAGCTAACCATCTTCAAGTCCCTAGCTGGCCCGCTGACCGATGGCGATACCGCTGGCCTAGCTGCACTGGCTGATTCGGGCGATTGGCACATTGAGGTATTTGCCGTGGGCCACCAAAACGATGTGGATGGCTACGCTGCCTCGCCGGTGTTCTCCGGTTTGTACCAAACCGCTGCGATGGCTGGGCCGGGCGCTGAAAACCGCTGGGCCACTTATGGCAACATCAACGCTTCGCCCACGTTCGGGTTACTAGTTAACCCCGGCAACATCGGGCCTAGCGGCGCTGCTTTGCCGCCGGTTGCTGACCCCATCACTGGCGTACCCGTTGCCGTAGCCCCCGCGCTGTACACCGCCGTGGTGCTAAATACCCCGGCCCCCGCCGCTGGCGGCGCTGACTTTTTGCTAGACCAAGCCGAGAAAAACCGCGAGTGGATTGCCAGCTCATTTGGGCCCGGTGGCAGCTTGAACACCGCGCAAATCACCGAGTTGGAGCGTGATGAGTTCGGCGAGGCAATTGGCTCGCTGCAATGCGTATTGCTCGGTGCGTTCGATGCTGGCGGTGGCCGCGTGTTGGTTGATAATGGCACAGGCGGCTGGGCGCAAGGTCCATACGGTGGGCGCAACGGCCTGGTGCAGGTGCCCGAGAACCACCATGCGGTTTGCGAAAAAGTTTCTCAAACCTCTCTGGTTAATGTTGAGAAAATTGTGCAAAGCTACGGCATTACTGCTGCTGGCGCTATTGTGCCGGTAGTAAACCCGGCTGTTTCGCCTACGGATTGGGAAATCAACATCACCCCGGTTTACGTGGCCGATGGCACCGTATCGCGCATCACTACTTCGGGTACGCTGGTTACGGCCGATGCCGTGAACCCGGTGGGGGCTGGCATTATTGACTTGAACGCTACGCAAAATGCCTTGGGCCCAGTGGCTGTGCCCGTGGGCGCCACGCAAGCCTTCTCCTCTGATGTTCGCATTGTGCCTGGCCAGACCTACCGCGTTGACCTGATTGCCCCCGAGGCGCACATTTTGGCTGGCTTCAACCTAGTAGACGTTTATTTGACTCCGCTACTGCCCGATGCCGAAACTCTGCCCTTGCGCACTGCTGGTTCGCTGATCTCGCTTGATACTTTGCGCAACCGGGGCAACTTGGCTCCCAACACTGGTGGGGTTTTGGCTTCCGGCCGTTCGGTGCCGCTCGATGCCGCGCGCATCGAACCGACTTGGGGCAGTGCCTTTGTGCCTTACGGCACCACTTTGGCTGCTGGTGCGCCGGTGCCTCCGGCTGAGGGCATTACCGCATCGTGGATTCTCAGCTTTGACCAGTTGACCGCGAACACCATTACCTTTGTTTCATCTAACCACCCCGAACTGCAGCCGCAAACGCCGCCGCCGTACACGCCGCCGCCGTTGCCCGGCCGCGACATTCCGGGGCGCATTTTGACCCAGACCGGTACCGACCTGGCCCTTGGTCTGCTGGCTGCTGCCGTGCTGGCTGGTGGTACCTGGCTGCTGTTGGCTTCGCGCCGCCGTAAAAACTCTGAAAGTGCAGAGGCTTAACTCATGAATAACTCATTCAAACGCTTAGCCGCTGTTGGCGCTGTGGCCCTGGGTTTGGTTCTCGGCGCCGCGACCCCCGCGCTGGCAACCACGTACAACGTGCCTGGGGTGGCTGGTTCCATCTCCGTTACCCGCCAATACCGCGAATTTATTAATGGCGTAGCCACGGATAACTTTCTCACGGGCGGCGGCATCGTGCGTACCCTTACCTCAGCCACGGCAGGTGCCGGGGTGCCCACTGGTACCGTCACGCTGGTGCCGGTGGCCGCGCGCGGTTTCTCATTTGCGTACTTCAACGCCGCCGGTAACTTAGTTGACCTCAACGGTATGGTTGCCAACACCACGTACCTGGATACTTCCGTAACCCCGGCGGTTTCCCGCCCGGCTTGGAACATTCCGGTGGCTGGCGCTGGCTCCGCAGTTGCCGTTTTCTACCCGGCTTTGACGCAGAGCCCTGGTACTGTTCAGGTTTCTGACCCGGCCCTGGCCACCGTGGTTCCGGGGGATTACCTCACCACTTTGATGGCGCACACCCCGGGCGCTTGCTTTATGTTTTCGCACTGGGAAGTTGCCGCTGGCCAAAACTTAACGCCTTTGCATGGAACCGCCCTGGGTACTGCTGGGGCCGCTGGTGGTTCGGTAACGGTTAACGTGCTGACTCCGGCGCACGGGGTCACAGTTGTTGCCGCCCCGGTGTTCACCCAGCTCACTACTGGGGCTTGCGGCACCGCTGCCCCGGTCACCTTACCGCCGGTGCAGTTACCTGACGTGCAGTTGCCCGATGTGATTGTGCCTGGTGGGCCTGGTGCCCCGGCTGCTCCTGCGGCGCCTGGCGGCCCGGTTGCTGGTGTTCCTGGTACCGGCGTGCCTGGTCCTGGCGGTCTGCCTGCTGCACCTGCTGCTCCTGGCGTGACCCCGCCTGGTACTTTGCCTGTGGTTCCGGCTCCTGGGGTAGTGACCCCGTTGCCTGGCGCACCTGATGCTGCTGGCCCTGGCGGCGTGCCTGGCTTGCCAATTACTGGCGCTGACGGTTTGCCGTTGCTGATCACGGGCGCTGGCACCATGCCTGGTGGCATGACTAGCGGTGGCGGCGGCTTTGGCCCGGCCACCGGCGCAACTGGACCGGGCGCTACTGCTCCGGGCGCCGTGCCCGGCGCAACTCCGCCGGGAACCACTGGTCCCGGCGCAGTTCCCGGCGTAACCCCGCCCGCTACTGCCCCTGGCGCCGTGCCTGGAACCGGCGCTCCTGGCACCGCCCCCGTTGGCCCTGACGGATTGCCACTGCTGATTACTGGCGGTCAAGCTCCTGGTTTCGGCCCCGACGGCTTACCGCTTCTGATCACTGGTGACGATGATGTACCCCTCGCCATTACTGGTAATGAGGATTCCGTCACCGAAGCCGGAGGCTTTGGCGGCACCATCAACCAACTGACCCCAGGGTGGTTCCTCGCCACCTTGGCTCTGCTCGGCGTTATCGCTTTCGAGGCTTACCACCTCCGCAAGCGCTACGCTCGCTAAGCAACCGTGATAAGGCCCCCGTTCCATCCCGGACCGGGGGCCTTCGCGTGTTCAGGCCACTGACTAATGTTACCTACCAACCTGTGCCCATTTGCTTAATTCACCCACTCCGCATCCCTACTAGATATCCCATCATCGGCCAAACAAAAAAGAAATCGTGACCATTTTTGATTTGGTTGCATCACTAAATTCCCAGTCGCCCCTAGGCGCGGACGTTGTACACAGCCCCAGAATCGGGGCCCATTTTGAAAACCTGTGTGTAACTCCCAGCGGGCTCCTTGACAATTCAGTTACCGTTGGTTTCCGTATCTAAACCAAAACAGTTAAAATAAAGGAGTGGTTTTGATGGATTGGGTAAACATCGCAGGGTTCGTTGCGATGCTGGGAACCATGCTGGGCATAATCATCCCGATGATCCATAGACTGGATTCGAAGTTCGAAGCGAAGTTCGTCATCATGGATCAGAAGATTGACAGGATTAACGAAGAGTTAATGTCCATTAATCGCCGACTGCCCCCACCAGCAGAATTGGTAATGGTTCCGCAGCACCATTGGAACCGCCGCGTTGCTTAGCTAACCAGTGGATATCCACTATCCACTAACCCACTCACTTTTTGATTTGGCGGTCCCGGAATGAGGTTCGCTGCGGCGTGGGTGGCACGGGTTTCATTTCTTTGGTATCCGACTCAGCGCCATCGTTCATTCCAGCACCATCGTTCATTCCAGCGCCATCGTTATGCCCAGCGCCGTCGCGCACACTATTGGTGGCGATTCCATTGCCGCCATCGCCATTGGCTACTCCATCGTCCCGAGTTGCTCCATCGGGCAAACCCCCACTTACCTCCGGGGTGCTTAACCGAGCAGCCGTGAGTTGCGGGTTCTGAAGTTGAGCTACCTCGGCCTCAACTGCTAAGGGGTCATTGCGCTCCACCACGTGGGTATTTTCATCAAAGGCATGGTGCCGTAGCGAATGCAAAATTGCATCATCCTCTGCCTTAACCGCTTCCATCGCAGCCAACTCAGACGTGGTCTCATTTTCCAGCAACGATTGGTTCAAATAGAAAATCTCGGTGTCACCAGGTAGTTTTTGCAACACGGCTTTTTCATCGCGCCGGTTGCGCAGTACGGACTCCACATAATCTTGGGCGGCCTCCACAATGGGCACCGACTTGCCGCGCTTCTCAGATAAATACCAACGGTGGTCCAAAATCTCGTGGAAAATCTGGGCCGGGTCTAGCCGCCCGCGCAATTCCTTAGGCACCTGCGCCAAAGCTGGTTCATAAACATTAACTAGCCAATCATGGGCGGCAATTTGCTCGGAATCCGTTTTGGGTTCCATCTGCACTTTCCAGGCGTCAATACTGTTGAGCATGCGCCGGGCCTGGCTGTCTTGCACATCCAGGCCGGTCAAGCGCAATAACCGGCGGCTGTGATGCCCAGCATCCACCACTTTCGGCTCCACTTTCACATGCGTGCCATTGGCGTCATGGATCAAATTGAACTCGGCAATGTCAAAGCCCAATTCATTTAGATGCCGAATATGCTCATTAATCCGCCACGGTTCATTAGTGGGGTAGCTTTCCACATCGGTTAAGGCGGACCATAACTCGTTATAACGTTTTACCAGGTCATCGCCAACTTTGATGGCGTCAAACTCCTCATCTAGGTAATTGCCAGCCTCTAGGTCAAACAATTCCCCGATGATGTTGGTCCGCGCCAAATCCACATCGTACTCCCGCTGGCCCGCTGTCAGTTTTTCATGCAAATCGCCCGTCTCGGCATCCACCAGGTAGGCGGCGAACCGGTCAGCATCGCGCCTAAACAGTGTGTTTGACAGCGATACGTCACCCCAATAAAACCCCTGCAAGTGCAGGCGCACTAACAAAACTGCCAAGGCATCAATCAACCGTTGGCCGGTATCTTCCCGCAACGCCTGGCTGAACAGCGCCCGGTAGGGCAAGCTAAACGGTAGGTGTTCAGTCACTATGCAGCTACCCAGTTCTTCGCCATCGTCGGTAGTGCGCCCGCTAACCACCGCTACTGGTGTGACGCACGGGATGTCCAGCTTGCCCAGCGTGCGCAGCAGCTCATATTCCCTAAATGCGAAGTGCCCGCGCGTTTCTTTGACGGCCAGTACCCGGCCGCCCAGCTTCACAAACCGCACCACGTGGCGGCTGATGCCACGGGGGAGTGCCGCCAAAATCTCTTCCGGCCACTGTTCCAGCGGCAGGCGCCAGGGCAGTTCCAGCAAACCAATTTCGGGCTGGGCCGCAGTGATCTTCAGCGTGTTCTCCACCCCATCATCCTACCCCCAACCGCGCAACCGCGGAATGCACCTGAATCCTACCTACTTCGTCATCGGGTAACCGCCCATTCACATCCCAACTGCCGCGCCATCGGGCGGCAACCTGTTGTTACGACTTCCCCCCGGTCTTCCCCAGCTACTCCACCTGTCCCAACGCTATGCTCATTTAGCTACCACGCTGGCCAAGATCCGACCGAAAGATACCGCCATTACCACATTGTCGATGAACCCGAGGTGAGCCAGAGTGTATGGATTTGGGGCGCATGCGTCACAGAACGTATGGATTTGGGGCGTTTTGGGGCGAAAAGACCCAAAAACGATACACGCTATCGGCCCGCCACCTAAAATCCATACACGCTTATTGAGTCTCGCCTAAATCCTCCACTTTCAGCCTTGAAACTGACGCACCGGGGCATTTACTGTTCTTTGAATCCTAAAATTTACGCATTTTCACCCGGCGCAAATTGCTCTGTGAATTGTTGTGAATAACTTTAAGCGCGGATCGGGTTAGATGTGCAAGGATGCTCGGATGGTTAATGCAACAGTTCTTTTTCCGGATTCGATTTATCGGCTTGCCGTCAAACGCGGTGGCATAGTAAAAACGTCTGAAGTCTACCGAATCGGCATCGACAGTCATCGTGTATCGCGGCTGATCACGCAGGGCATTCTAAGTAAACCAGGCAGGGGATTGCTGGTAATTAAAGAGGCGGCTTTGCAAAGTTTGAACGATGTTGGCGAACCACAGTACTTAAGGTTGCGGGCAGCCTACTCGCCCGTTTTGGCTGCTGGGCCAAGCGCTGCGGCAGCGGGGCAAGCGGCGATAGTGTTGATGGGCGCCCAAGGTCTGCCCAAAACCATCATCCCAGAATTTACCACAAAATCGGGTGGCCCAACCGCGTTGGATCATATTTACCATAACCGCCGCGAACCGTTTACACAGGCCCGGCAGATCAACGGGGTTAATTTTGTCTTACCCGAGGTTGCACTGGCCCAAGCGGTTACCGGGTTGCCCCGTAATAACGCGATCGCGTTGATGGATTCTATGCTGAACAATAATTTGTTGGACCCGACTGGGTTGGCCCGCGCTGAGAATCTTACGGCACGGCGCGTAAATGCCAAGAATGTGCGCCCTTGGTGGCGGTTGGTTGATCAACGTTCGCAGTCCCCAGCGGAGACTTTTGCCAGGCTCACCTGCCTGGACTTGGGCTGCCCGGCTGACGCGCTGCAACTTGAAGTCTTTGATGCTTTTGGGAGTCAGGTTGCGCGGGTTGACATGGGGTGGCGTCTACCGGATGGGCGTTGGTTGTTGGGCGAAATTGATGGCTTCGACTTCCACTCCACTGCACGCCAGTTGCAAGCTGATCGCAGTAGGCAAAACCAGTTGATGAGTTCCAACACAATATTACGTCGCTGGAATGGTGCTGATGCAATGAGCGGCAGACTCGCGTCTGACGTGCATCGGATTTTACAAGATGCACGATGGCGACCCGGGCAGGTTCCCAAACCTGAGGCGGCCCGGATGTGGTTGGCTGCTCGGTAAAATAGGCCAAGCCTCCACACTGTATTGATTTTGGATATAGCGCCAATAGAATGTATGGATTTTGGGCATTTTCGGCACCAAACGCCCACAATCCATACATGCTGTTGAGTATGCGCCCAATATCCGTACACTCTATTTCGGCATCGGGCAATGGCACGGTTCGGAGCCGCAATGGTGCCTATAGAGGAGGATGGTTCGGCTTCGTGCAATGGCAACGGGTGGCGACGCACGATGGTGAGGCACGATGTTGCGGCATCATCGGGCATAAAAGTAGGGGCCAGCTCAAATTAAGAGCCGACCCCTTACTTAAAAGCTAAAAACGCTTGCAGTACGATGAGATGCGAGGTGCGACCACAGCGAAGTGGGCATAAAGGTCCATGAGCGTAGGGAGCAACAAAGCAGATCGCGTACTGAGAGTGTTTTTACTCCAGGCGCATGCCGGTGGAAGGCGAGAACACATGCTCTTCGCCCGGCTTGATGGTCACGGCAACGGTGTCGCCGGCCATCACGGTGTTCGGAGCAACGCGTACGATAACCTGATCGGTCTCGCCAGCGTGCAGGTCAGCGTTGGGGTCGAGCAGGGTGCCGTACAAGAAAGCATCGGAACCGAGCTCTTCAATCAGGTTAGCCTTTACGCCAAACGAGCCGGGGGTACCTTGAGGCACAACTACCATGGACTCGGGGCGGAAACCAACCACAACCTTGCCGTTGTCAGCAGCGGACAGGCCAGCTTGCTGAGCCGGGGTCAAGGGCAGCGAGGTACCACCAACTTGAGCAGCGCCATTAACAACTGGGAAGGTGCCCAGGTTCATAGCAGGCGAACCGATGAAGCCAGCTACGAATTGGTTGCGAGGCTTGGTGTATAGCTCACGGGGGGTACCAACTTGCTGCAGCACACCACCCTTCAAAACGGCGATGCGGTCACCCATGGTCAGCGCTTCGGTTTGGTCGTGGGTAACGTAAACGGTGGTTACGCCCAAGCGACGTTGCAGCGAAGCAATCTGAGTACGGGTCTGCACGCGCAGCTTGGCGTCCAAGTTGGACAGCGGCTCATCCATCAAGAACACTTGGGGCTGACGTACGATGGCGCGGCCCATGGCAACACGCTGACGCTGACCACCAGACAGAGCCTTAGGCTTGCGGTCCAGGTACTCGCTCAGGTCCAAAATCTTGGCGGCTTCTTCAACGCGTTGGCGGATTTCAGCCTTGGGGGTGCCAGCA
>Ga0268261_10001063_pt1 | contig 18513 bp, 12 predicted proteins | sample TergutNc150P1_FD_190353 | JGI IMG/M metagenome (GOLD analysis project Ga0268261, IMG submission 190353) | Nasutitermes corniger P1 segment gut microbial community from laboratory colony in Florida, USA - Nc150 P1 (SPAdes) (version 2) | ecosystem: Host-associated > Arthropoda: Insects >...
ATTTATCATTGAATTAGTAATTGTATACACTGGTTCCATATGGTTCACCCCTACTTTATAACATCTATATTATATCATATTTAAAGAAAAAATAAGCGATAAATAATCGATAAATAAGCGACAAATGAGCGACAAATGAGCGACAAATGTGTAGTATTAGAATAAATAGAAATACGTTTTTTATTAATAGTATGTAAAAGAAAAACAAGAGACTTTCACTTGTTTAGTTTACACTTTCATCTAAATTAATATAATATAACTTATTATATAAATCATTTTCCATCTTCAACAACAATTTTTCTAATTGTGGAATATCATTTTTGATGATATTAATTATTTGTAAAGGTTTAACATTACCGTAGTTATGGGCAATCATAACTCTTAAACCTAAATCTTTATCCCATGGATATGGATACTTATTCTGAATTTCTTTTGTTAAACGATTTACTGATACTTGTTCACTAATTTGCTTAAGACTAAAGCTCAATAAGCGTAGTGATCTTTCATGAGAAAGACTGTGACCTTGACTACTTAACCATTTTACATCTTTTTTTAAGTTAGAAATATTTTCTAACATCAAACCAATACAATTTAAATTTTTTTCTTATTCAGACATGATATATTATCCTCCATTCTTCATTTATCTTGTAATTATAACCTTAGTATTATTTTTCATCTTTTAATACATCTGTTTATGCAACATTATATATAAAGTATATCTTCTTAAATTATATATGCTACTAATAATCTTTTGAAGAAAGTATTAATAGATAAAAATAGAAAAGAACGCTTAAGCGCTCTTGTACTCTACTACAATGATTCAAAAAAATCTTCATGTTTGTTTGATACATCTTTAATTGACTTGATGACTGACTTTAAAGCTTGAATATTTACAAGCTTGGTCTTATTAAGCTCTTCTAATAATTTAATAAGATCTTCTATATTAGAAATAGTTATTTCTTTTTCAAACAATAACTTTTTACTACTTTTCTCAATATTTAACAAATAACATTTCATTAATTGGTCAAATTCAATCATTAATACATTTTCTTTATCTGAAAAGATCGTTAAAGATTGTTGTTTGATTTTTAAATATTGATTATCTTTCAGTTTGTTTGTAACCAATTCAAAAAATTCATTTATCTTATCATTGATTGTTTTATCTAAACTAATCTTATTAAACCCAAAAGATGAAATCGCATGATCATATAACCAGTTAACCATCTTATCTTCATTAATCATATCTAAATAATATTTAGCCAATAATTCAAAGAATTCTTCCATGTTTTCATCTTTGATAACAAAAATACCATGTCCATTCACACTTAAAAGATAATTCGCCATTAAAAATGCTGTGCGTTTATTACTATCATAGAATACCTGTGTTTTAGCTATATGCAAAAATAAACGAATGGCTTTCTCAGTTAAACAAATATCTTTAGACAACAAATCATTAAAATATTTCTTTTCATTCTCTAAATTAGTCATTGGTGGTGTATAGTGACCATAAAGGGTACTTACGCCACCTTGGATTTCTCTTACTTGTCCAGGATACAAAGCATCATATTTCGCAACAATCCCATTCAACGTCAACATATCTTCAAAAGTAACTTGTCTAAAGTTATTTGTAATGTATTCATAGCCTCGTTTTAACTGCATAATGGTTTGAATATCACTAGGTTTAATATTTTTTACTTTATGATTATTGATGATTAGTTCTGTATCTAGTAAAGTTGTCGGAAGATTTTCAAATTTACCAGCACTATAAATTAATGAAGCTAGATTTCTTTTTAATAGAAAGATCGATTCTTTTTGATTGAAATTAAATTTATTCACCATATAAATCAATCCCTTCTTCAAACATCATCGCCTTTACAATTTCAAACTTTTCATCAATACTCATATTTGAAATATCGTTAACAATTTCTTTCGTTTGTTCAGGTTGGTAATCACTTACTAATTTTTCATATAAATCAATGGATAAGATGACTGAATCAGGTTTGTTGTTATTGAATACAAACACTGGCTTTTCACTTTCTTTACTCATCTTAACAATATTAGAATAATTGTTTCTTGCTTCACTTGCTGATACTGTATTAATCTTACTTAATGAATCAAACATAATAACCACCTCCAATAATATTGTACAATATTATGTGCAATTACACAAATAATTACATCATATTGGATTTTTGTTAACTTAACTATACTTTATTTGAAAGTGTTTAAGTTCTTCTTAACAAGAAAAAGAACGCCAATACGTTCTTTTTTTACCCCTATATAACTACAAATGATTTAATACACTCATTCAATTCTTAAACATCTAATAATTATGACAATAAATCTTACTTAGATTACTTCTTCACCTTCATTATCATAATATAACTCTTTATACAAATCATTTTCCATTTTTAACAATAACTCTTCTAATTGTGGAATATCATTTTTAATGATATTAATAATTTGTAAAGGTTCAACATTACCGTAGTTATGAGCAATCATAACTCTCAATCCTAAAACTTTACCCCATGAATATTGGTATTTACTCTGGATTTCTTTTGATAAACGATTTCTAGATACTTGTTCACCAATTTGTTCAAGACTAAAGCTCAATAAGCGAAGTGATCTTTCATCAGAAAGATTTTGCCCTTGACTACTTAACCACTTTACATCTTTTTTTAAATTAGAAATATTTTCTAACATCAGACCAATATATTTTAAATCTTTTTCTTGTTTAGACATGATAAATTAACCTACCATCCTTTCTAAAAGAATCATCTATAGTTATTCTTCTACCTTTTTTTAAGATTTGTTTTTTAGTTAAAACATCAACTTCTTTCCCTAATACTTCTTGAAAATCTTGCATCATTCCAACAAACTCTAATCCCATATCTTTAACATCTTCATCTTCTACTACTAAATCTATATCGCTTGATGCATTAGCCTCATCCCTTGCATACGATCCAAAAAGCCAAATTTTCTTTAAATTATATTTCTTTGCTATAGGTGTTATTAATTGTTGAATTTGTTCGATTGTATATATCATATTAACACCACACTTTCTTTTGATTTCTTATATTATATCATGTAAAGTTAGATAGAAAAAGTTTTGTCAACATACAATCTATATTCTAATAATCAACATTTTTACATCTTCTTAAAAATCACACTATCTGAAGTATGTAATCAAACAAATTATAGAATATTATAGATAGTTCGTCACAAGTAAAAGAACGCCTAAGCGTTCTTACTATTTCTTATAATCTTCTACAAATGATTCTATATACGCATTCAACTCTTTATCATCTAATAAATCTATAACTAGAACACTTGATAAATGATCTAAACGTTGATTAAGGTATCTATAAGCCTCTATATTAGACAAGTCATTATCTTTTAGTAACATAACAACCTTAAACAATAATCCTTCGATATGATAGAAATTGTGCTCTATAAGCATCTTTAACTTTTCTTCTAAATCATTAGAGATATAATCTTCTAAATAAAGACCTTCTTTATCATCTTTAAAGAAATAACCCAACCAATAATACTTAGATAACAATTGTTTAAATAAAGATGTTAAAGTATCTCCTTTAAAAAAGATTAAGTCTTGAATATCTTCTATCTTATTCACTTCAATATAGTCTAACAAATAATCTAAATAATGGGTATGTATCATAGTAAACAACAACTCTTCATTAACTGCATACCTTCTATTTAAAGAAGATAAACTTTGATAGACTTTTTTTATGTTACTTGCATCACTATCATTAACAGATAACTCTATATCTTCACATTCACTATTCAATTCATAAACAGCCTCATTATCAAACAAAGCAAGTAACATTTCTTTATCTTTGTTTATATAATAGTCTTTATATTCACTAAAAAACTTAGCCTTATAATCCAATAAGAAGACAGGCTCACATGTTTTAATCTTACTCATGTTCTTTACCCTCCTCTAATTCATCAAACATACGTTCTAATGGATTGTTAAAGATTTCAAAAGCAACACTTAAAGTATCTAAGTTACCTTCTATTAAATCATTGATAGGATAACCCATACTTTCTAGTTTCTTACTTAATACTTTAAACCATTTTAAATCAAAGAGATTAACCCCTCTACATTTAACAATACTATCTAAGACAAAGAGTGTGGCTGGTATAATAATCGCATCGATCATTGTTTCACTATATAAACCAAAGTTAATGTAGTTATCAAATTGTCTTTGTGGTAAATAGATTATGATGACATCATTATCATAGTTAACACTCATTATCTTTCCTGTACTTTTGACTATCTTAATAATAGAAGACAATCTTACCAAATCATCTACTTCATTCACCAGTATTTCTTTAGTAGATAGATAACCTAGTATTTCACCCTTCTTAATTAGTTCAAATGAATAAGCTTTAAAGAAGTCTTCTTTTAAAGAAGATACTTGATAATTAGATATATCTTCATTAGCCAAGATTAAACTAGTTAAAGAAACATTAGATTTAAAAGAGTCTTGATCTAGGTTAATACTAAAGAGATTCTCTTCTACCTTGTATAGTTTACGATACAAGGTTTTAGGACATTCTATATGAACATAGATACTAGCTTGTTTAGAATCAATTAATCTTTGTATATCTAGACATTCTAACTCATACCTTATCTCTAGTTTATTGTCTTTCATTAAGACATCTTCTTGTAACGAGTATTCTGCTTTAAACAAACCATCTAAGTAATCACTATGACTATCAGTTAAGACTGGATAAGGAAAATTATTTTTAAGTAGTTGCATACACTTCTACCTCCAATCTTGTCTTAAGTGATTCATCTATTTTAATACTTATCTCTTCTAATACATAAGCTTCTAACTTATCTAGTTGTATGATATGGTCAACAACCAAGTAATCTTCATTAACCAAGTTCATCTTACTTTTATGATTGTCTTCATCCTTAAAGTATACATTCACCAAGACATTCTCTAAGTCTTCATTAGATAATAGTTTGATATGATACACTCCTTCTTCTATATACAAAACTCTAGATAAGACATCATTTCTTTTTCTTAAGACTTTCTTAGAATCTAGACTTTCTTCTTTACTAGGCACATATTCTTGTTTAGACTGCTCTACTTTAGTAACCTCTTTATTTTCATAAACACTTACTGGTTCTATAAATACTTCATTACTCTCTTCTTCTACTTGTTCTATATTAAGTGGTTCTATCTCATAAGATACTTCTACATTATCTATATGTGACAATAAATCACTAGATTGTACCAATTCTTTAAACTCTTTAATCTCTTCTTTATCATTAGTTATTTCTTGTACCACAAAGACATCTTCGACAACAAGACTCTCTTCTTTAATAGGTGTCTCTGTTACAAACTCACTCTTATTAGATATCTTGTTTCTTTGTAGTGAGTGATCTTTAAAGTTAAACTCTAACATCTTACTTATACGATTGTTTTCAATCATACCATTATCACTAGGTAAGAAATCACTCACACCAAAAGCATCAATAGAATCAATGATTTGTTCTTGATAATAGTTTATAACTGATTCTTTAATAAAACGATTGATATCCTCTAACAATGCTTTAGATTCTATACGATTGTTTCCTCTATCTTCAGACCAATTGTTATGACTAGGATTCTCTAATTCTTTTAGTAAGTTATTGAGTACTTTACCATAAGCATAGAAGATACCAGAAAACTTTAATGAACCACTAATATTGGTTTTATCAAAGATTTTCATTCCTGCTTTTCTAGTCATTAAAACCTTTCGATTATTTACACCCTTATTAGATAAATATAACTTACCTTGTTTATCATCTAATCCAAATCGTTCATTCTTAGGCAGTTCTACGACTATTTTATCTTTATCATTCAAGACATCATAGTATGCCAATAAATCGTTGTATTGATGACGTAAGTGTTCATTTTGATAGATTGCTTCTATGTAAGAAGACAAGCTATCTTTAGAGATTTCTTTATCCTCTACCTTTACAATTAAAGAACCATTCTCGATACACAATAAATAGTTATTTAAGATAGAGTATGTTATCTCTTCTTGCCAATGTTTGTATTTATCTAGATCAAAGCCAACAATATAAATATCTGTTCCTATATCATTTCGACCTTCTTTATCAAAAGAAACACCACCATTAAAACGTTCTTTCTTATTTAAAGAAAAATAACCTGTACCTTGACTTGTCATATCATTTTCATCAAAAGAAACAAAGTTTAAAACACCGATAGATTCTAATAGATGTTCTTTATTTAAAGAATTATAAAAAACCATTCTTAAATCACTACAAGCAAAAGAAGCTGCTTTACCCAAACCAAAGAACCCACTCGCATCTTCATTGTCTTTATAAGAAGCACCACTATGATCTAGTAAGGCTTGCCAATTAGATGATTCTAATCCACTGGTATGATAATCAGATATCTTTAACACATAAACACTAGATTGTTCTAACACCTTAGACATAGAATCTAAGTAAGATGTAGTCATCTTATCATTCACCCATGTTTGTTTAGCTAAAGGAATAATCGTTTCTTTTAAATCAGAATATCCTGGTATTAAAGAAGACTCTATCTTAAACAAAGAAAAAGACAAAACAACTGGTACACCACTCTTTATAGATGCATCCAAACTATTTTGTGTAACCTCTCTAGCTAAAGATACTAAAGGTTTATCCTTAAATGTTTCTACCCCTGCATCTACTGCAGAAGACTTCTTTAAATCTTGACCCTTAGGAAAATACCAAGACCCTCTATTTTCTTGATTATTAGCCATATAATCACCTCATCTACATTATACTTAATATATTTCAAAGTATAGAACAATATGTTAAGAAAATGATAAAAGCCCACAAGTTAATGTTGGGGGCTTTTGTAATTAAAGAAATCTTTTTATAAATTTTGCAACAGTGATACGATCAACTTTATAAATATCACCTATTTTTTTAAATGATAAACCAGTTTTTCTTAAACTTATAATTTCTTCACGATACTTGTATAACTTCATCTTCTCTATATTGGTTTGCTTACCTTTGGGTCTACCTAAAATAATCCCCTCGGATTTCTTTCGTGCTAAAGCTTCTTTAGTTCTTTGAGATATTAAATTTCGCTCAATTTCAGCAGATAAACCAAATGCAAACGCAAGAACTTTAGAATTAACATTGTTACCTAACTCAAAACCTTCTTTTACAGTAACAACTTTGACATCCATTTCCATGCATCGATTCAAAATACTCATTATTTGCAATAGATTTCTACCAATACGTGAAATCTCACTCACTAACAATAAATCTCCCTTTTCTAAATGATCTAATAAATGACCTAATTCTCTTTCATCTAACTTCTTTGTAGCACTAATTGTTTCTTTAATCCAACCATCAATTTTAATCCCATTACTTTTACAAAACTCTAAAATCTCAAATCTTTGATTCTCTACTGTTTGTTTATCTGTAGAGACTCTAATATATGCATAATTCATTCTATCTCCTCCTACATATATTATAGGTACATTTTCTTAAAACACATTCTGGGAAGAAAGGCAAAGGAATGCCGGTAGTAAGGAATAGTATGTATAACTTTAAGGAGGGTTTTTGCTGGTCAGATATAAGTTCAACATATTTGAAATGTCGTATAAAAGAAAAATCTGTAAATGATGTAAAAAGCATGTGTTTATATGCATTATGTAATAAAGTACCAGAATTTTACATAGTATCTCTAATAAATTCTGATTTTATAGGTACTTATGTCAAAAATTTTATTAATAATACGCAGACCTTTCAAATTAATGATGCTAGACAATTGCCAATAATTGTACCAGATGAAGAATATCTATGCATATTTAAAAATTTATTTGAAAATGCTGTTCAAACAAAAAAATTAGAATTAAATAATAGTTCTTCTAAAGCTATTAGTGAAAGAAGATTAAACGAACTACAAGTTTCATTGGATGAAACTGTTTCTAAGCTATATACCATATAGCTTAGAAACAAATTCAGTCGAATTATTAGGTGTTTCTTTACTGTATTTAGTTTTATTATAATTTTCAGTAAAAATTTGTTCAACGTAATCTAACTCTTCGACTTTTGGAATTATAATAGGTATTAAGCGTGCATCGTTAATTTGAAAATTTACTGTAAAATTAATAAAAGACTCGGTATATTGGTTCATAAATATACTATTACATAAGCAAATTATATATTTATTACTTAATTGATTGATTACACTATGTAAACTCATACCCCCAACATCTCTAATACATGGAGGACTAATTCTAAATTTTAAGTCATTACTGGATCTAGTCCCATTAATTAATGACCAAGAAAAACCCTCTTTAAAATAAAACATATAACCTTGATATCTAGCATTTCTATCGGTTTTAAGAAAATGTACATTTTCTTTCGACCAAGCAATTGCGAAAGGAGTGTCAAGATACCATCTATTACCATCTCTATCACCCTTATCATATGGTACATAATATTTTTTTTCAGTAGAAATACCATTTGTTTTTTCATCTTCTGTCAGTTCATTTACATCTACAATCTCTGTTTCATCTATAATTTTATATAAATATCCTTGACCAAAAATATCACGTCCATATTTTTCTTTAAGAGCATCAAAAAGGTCATGAATTTCTTTTTCAGTTTTTGAAGATAAAAACGATTTTGATTCAATGAGACCTTCAATTAATTTACAATTAATATTTTTTTCCTTAATTGCCTTTTCTAATTTTACTGGTCGTGTCTCAATAATTCTTTCAGCCCACTTTGATGTTCTTTTAACTCCAATATATTTTCCATTATTGGCAGTTGCTAGACCCTGCCCACCTTCTGTAACTAAACCTAGTAAAGTAATATCACCTGGTTTTAATGAATCTCTATATTTCTGTAATTCATGCATATTTTTCTCTATTTTTTTACTAGTAGATATTTTATCCCACCATTTGTCATGTAACTCACGTAATTCTTTCCCATACTTTTCGTTAATCTTCATATTATTTTCAGTAGGAATAAAGAAAACATTATTTAATACATTAATATAGACTTCTTGTTTAATATTATATTTTAACGGATTTTGAAAATCACTTTTTCCATCAAAGAAATATATATTTTCATTACTTAAATTGCTTTTTTTCACACATATTATTGCTGTATCAACCATAGCCGAATCAAAAGGATTTCCTGTATCATAGATGTAATTAATATAGTTTTCTAATAACATTTCCCTTAAATTTCTTTTCGTTTGTATAGTCCAATAAGTATTTGACGTAATATAGGTTAGATTTCCATTTTCTTTTAAAAAATTCATTCCAACAAAAAAGAAGTGACTATATAAATCATCTGCAAATCCAAATTCTTTTTTTAATATTTTTTTTATTGAATCAGAAGTGCTCTTTGCACTTACATAAGGCGGATTACCTATAATTGCATCAAAACCATCTTCGATACCAAACATATAATGAGCATCAAAGAATTCTGCAGCCTTATTGTTCGCGAATGGATCAAAAGTTTTTAATTGTTGAACTCTTTTAGATTCAACATCATCTATATTGTTAGCAAATAAATCAATTTGATTATTATTGAAATTTGTCAATTCATAAAATTCTTCTTTATACTGTTGTTTTTTATGCGAAGTTCTTGCATTAAAAAATTTATCTCTCAATGCAACTAATTTCATATCTAAATTTCTATCAAATAAGTTAGTATTTTCTTCTAGCTTAACTAATGAATTAGCACTTAAAAACTTAAACTCAAGGTTAGGCAAAGGTTTAACATTATTAATATCTTTTTCATCAACTACAACAGATAACCAAGCTCTTAATCTAGAAATTTCTGTAGCCATTGGCTCGATATCAACACCAAAGATATTGTATTCAATAACTTGTTTTTTGCATTTGTAACGATCAAATTTCTTTGTGATTCTCTCATATGTTTTAACTAATAATTGCAACATACCCATAGGATATGCACCAGAGCCACAAGCTGGATCTAAAACAGTAAATGAATCTAATGCTTTTGTTATATGATCTATGACAGCTTCAGAATTATTACCCCATAAATCAAGTTTGCCTGTGCTTTTTTTACGTTCAAAGTCAGCATCTGAACTATCTAATAAAAAGTCAATACCCTCGTTATGTTGCTCATTAGAAATTTTATCATATAAGTACAACCTAAGAGTTTCTTTACACATATAATCAACGATTTCTCTAGGCGTATAAAAAGCGCCAGTCTTATTTCTTTGATTATCATCGTTATCATCTATTTGACTAGCTAATAATGATTCAAATACTTGTCCTAGCATTTCAGGATCTACTGCTACTTGTTCATAATCAGAACTTGACTCATCTGTTGTAAAATTAAATTTATTAAAATGGCTATATAAATCAGCAAAATAATTCTTTGGGAATGGTACTGTCTCACCTAAAAAGTCATTGTTTTTAGCTTCAAACAAACCACCATTTAAGAAAGGAGTATATTGATCATCATTCAGCCTTTCATCTTTTTCAGTATTCAGAGTTTTGAAAAATAATAAAACTAGTTTATCATGATAATAAGATGTTGAGTCATTTTTATATCCATCAAAATAACCAATTTCTGGATTAATTAAATTCATTTCTTTTAAAAACCAAACAAATAACATACGTCCGATTAAACGTGAAGAAAACTGTTTGGCAGAGATATCATCTTTACCATGTTTCTTCAAGTAATCAGATAATTTAACAAATAGTTCAGCTACACCTTTATAGAATTCCTTATTAACTTCTTTTAATGCTAATGCATCCCATAATCTTTGATGAATTATTGCTTGAAAACTTACTTCAGGTGTTACTAATTTATCAATCTCACTTTTATTATATAAACCAATTAGTGAATCATCAAGAATCTTTTTCTGTGTGTTACTTAACTCTTTTTTAAACTCCATTACCCTAAGTTTTTGTTGATTAGTAATAACCATGAATAATGAATTTGTATCATACGATAAAAAGAAATCTATCCCCACCTTTGATGTATCACCTTTGGTGCTTTTTGAATCTTCCCAATTGTCACTAAACTCAGTAGAAGCTGCAATTTTTTGTTTAGTTTCTTTACTAGAAAAAGCAAAAAACTTACTTTCTAATAGAGCATTATTCTCTTTAAAATGTTCTAACGCAAGTCTATGTGATGATGAAAAAGGATGTTGAATGAACCAAGTTTTTTGCTTTGCATGTTTATAATTTGATTGCGGCATAACAGTTGGTAAATTTAGCCCTTTAGTCCAATCATGCGTTAATTGATCGTGGTATTGTTTTTCATCAAATAAAATTGCCTTCATGATCTCATCAGCAAGATTAATACCAATTAATAAAGATTTTTCCTTATCTTCTTTACTTTTTTCTTTAACAGAATAAAGTTCTTTAACATGTTTATCGATTCTATTGATAATTTCATTTTTTTGCATAAAATAAAACCCCTTCTACTTTCTCAATATTTATATCTTCAAACTCTTCATTTTTTATCCTTTGTATGAAATGATGAAGTTCCCTAATCTTATTTTGATACGGTTGTTTACGTTCTTTAATTTGTTTGATAATTTCTCTAGTCAATCTTTCAAACTCTTTTACTTCATTTGATCTTTTGATTCCATGCTGTAATAATTCAATTAAATTATCATTTAAAAAATCACCCGTGTGATCAAATTCTAAAAAAATGTCTAATACTTTCTTCCCTTGTGGCTTGATATTATAATTATGATCTTTTGTTTCAACCTGTACCTTAAGCTCTTCTTTTCCCCTATCAAAATATTTACTTCTATTAAGCATAATATTATCTTTTAAGGGTTTATTATCATCTGGTGTTGTCTTAATTAGTGCTAAAGCATGTTGATCAATCATATATTCTGCTTGTATTGCACCACTATAACCTCCAAAAGATGCTAACTCATTCATTTTTATGAAGCCAGTATCTCTAATCTCTTCATTTGACTCACAAATATAACCTGTTGCTTCATATAAACCAATGATTTCATTATCTAACAAATTGTTCTTTATATTTTCTTTATGGCTAGGCAAATAGTTCCATTTCCCTCTCGGAATTGATTTAATACGTTCAATTTCTTCAGGAGTATTGTTATCTAGAAAGTTTCTTAATTCTAATGAATAAGTATCAGACCAATCAAGTATATCTTCTTGATTTTCTAATTCATCCATTGCTTTGCTCGCTCTTTCGCTGTCATTTGAAAAAATATCATCATACTTTGTTGATTCCATAAATTCAATTGGATTTGCTGCTTCACCCAAAATACTTTGATCATTACCAACACTGTTATTAATTACAGCAATTTTAGATTCAAGTTTTCTAACTAACTTTAAATACTGTTCTAGATCATCACTAGGTATTGCATTAGCTATAAATATTTCTTCAAAATTAGATCCTAGTCTATTTATACGCCCATTACGTTGAATCATACGAACAGGATTCCAGTGTAAATCATAGTTAATTAGTATACCTGCATCTTGTAAGTTTTGACCTTCAGATAAAACATCTGTAGAAAACAGAAAATCAATAGGGCCTTCATTATCTTTAAGTTTATATTTTTTACTTTCTGGAGAAAATCTTTTAGCAATATTTTCAACTTCTTTATTATTCCCAGAAACAAAAGCAGATCTCATTTTAAAATTAGGAATTCGATTACCGATAACATCAGGTAAACTATCTTTTAAGTAATCTATGGTATCTGAAAAGAATGAAAAAACAAGTATTTTACTTCCAAATTTATCTTCTTTAACTTTAGCAACTATTTCATCAGCAAAACGTTCTAATTTTTCATCATGCCCTTTTTCACTTAATTGTTTTAAAATTTCTTCTAAAACTTTTAATATTGTTTCTTCGCGTTCCAAATCAATTCTTAGTTGCTCAATGTTAAATACTGATGGATCTGCATCAATTCTCTCAACTCCATATTTCTTTAGCTCTTTTTCATTACCATGTTGAAGTGCTTTTTCATACTCACTTATATATTGATTATAATCATCAAAAGCACGATCAATATCTTCACCATATTCTCTTTCAAGAAAACTAATATCAGTTAAAGTGATAATATACCCTTTATCTAAATATCTTTTGAAATCGTTTAATCTTTTTTTATAATTTTCTAACGACTTAAATAAAGTAGATGTAGATGACTCTAAACGTTTTAACCAAGTAACATGTAGCATATTATGAATTGATAACTGTGTTTTAAGTCTAAAACTTTTTTTGTATTTATCTAATTCTTTAATTTCAGATATCGGCTTGTTCAAGATATCGTAGTCATATGTGTTTGGTTTGTATGGTGTAAAACCTAACATATTGATGATTCTAAAAACAATTGGAATAACTTGATTGTTGTTGTCTTGCAAGAAAGGTTGTTTTGCTAACCCTTCACTGATATTATAGTTTTCGACAATCTCTTGATATTCATATTTTCCCTGTAAATCAATGATATTAGTAAAAATATCAAGTGGATGTGCTGTTCTTTGTGTAATATCTTGAGCAATATCTAAATTAATAGCTCTTGGATTTATATTATCAAAAACTTTTTTTAAATTAGTATCAATCTTTGAAAGGATCAAATCTAAATTTTCGAAAGAATAATTGATTTGCTCAACAACAGAGGTAGGAAATAAAGGCTTGCCTTTTTCTTTTGGCTTAAGTGCTTCTCTATTGATAACTCCTTGTCTAGTTGCACGTACAAGATAATGTCTAATTCCTTTTGTAAGAGTGTCACGATGTTTATTCCAATCGTATTCTACATTTGCTCTTTCAGCTTTTCTAACACTTGATTGTATCAAATTTAATGCTTTAAAGAAATCAATAAATGTAGTTGTGCCATTTTCATAATAAGGAACACTTATAGAGTTTAAAAGACCCTTAGCTCCAAGTTGAATTTGATTGGCAAAATCTATTAAAGAATTGTTTATTGGAGTTGCGGTCAATAATAAAACATCTGCATCATAATTATGTTGTAAAAACTCTAACACTTTTTGATATCTTGTTGAACCTTGACTACGTAAATTATGTGCTTCATCAATAACAATTAAATCTTCTTCGATATGTTTTTTTCTTCCATCATCTAAATCATCTATCATATGTTGTAATTGTCCCATATCTTGCATTGATAATACTCTAAAATCGCGACCTTCTTTTAATTTCCAACGATCGCTATGTAGCTCATCAATCCATTGTCTTTTAAGAGCTGCTGGTGCAATCACTAATATATTACCTTTTCCTTCATTTAAGTATTGCTTAATAATAGCAGCTGCAGTAATTGTTTTACCTAGACCTACTGAATCTGACAACATTGCAACCTTCATCGTTTTCAATTTTCTTCTTAAACTAGCAGCATTTTGTTTTTGAAAATCATGTAAAATATCCTCTATCTCAGGATCAAGTGGATCTAGTGGTATTAATTCATCAGAAAAAACTTCCATTAATGTTTTTATATAGACATCATAGGCTCCATAAGTAGTATCTCCAACTGGGCTATATTCTAACAATTTAGAAAATTCACCAGTCCACTCTATAGCATCTTCTGAATTCCACAATTCATCAAACCAAGACAAATGACCATTTTCTTGTTTCTGATTTTCAGGTTTAAATTCAACTATCCTGTATTCGTCAGTTAAATAGTTTAATTCAGCATTTGATGTTAATCCAGCATATGTAAAATTAGAAGAACCAATAATACCAACAGAATTTGCTTGCCCAAATCCTCCAAAAATATATGCCTTAGCATGTAGTCTTGGCGAACGAAAAATTTTAACCTCTAGTTTCTTATCTTCAATAAGTTTAACTAGTTTTGAAACAGTTTCCCTAAGGTTATTAATTAATTCATCACTATTATAACTTTGCAAATCATGTTTAATATCTGATTCAGGAAAAAGGTTTTCAGGTGAATCTATATCTAGTTGATATTGTTGCTGATATCTATCAGCAATTGGCTCTTTACCAATTAACAATCTAAAAGTTTCATAATCTTCAAGTTTATCAATTATTTGTAGGGTTCCTTTTAAGTCCCAATATCCAGTTGCAATGCTTAAGTCTTTATAATTAGGTGCTAATTCATTTAAAACATCAGCTAAATTAATTCGACTGTTATCAATAAAATTAGGTAATTTATTCATTGTTCATCACTACTTTCTAGTATTTTTTCAGAATGTTTTTTATTAGAAAAAACAAAACAGAACTTATAAAACATTATACCATATTCTTTAGAGATAATAATTCAAACAAGAATAACTTAACATTTTATAGATGAACACAAAAAATTACAAGTAAATCTATATTGGATTGACTAAAATAAAACGGTTTAAAACTTTATTAAAAGAATATATCAATAGTTAATGTTATTATAATTCTAGAAAACGAATAAATCATACATCTATTATAAAGGAGAATAAGTAACAAATTATTAAAATCATTTTTAGACAATAAGAAAACCAAACCATTTTTAAGAGTTTGGTTTTTACAACATAGAATTAATTCTCGAGATATAGGTCTCTATATATAAATCACTTGGGAAACTACTCCCTACTCCACATCAACAAACTTCCCTTCCCTTACTGCATATATCTTACATACAACTGGTTTGTTTGTTGATTGTTCTACTACTTTCTTATAAGTAAGTAATTGTTCTTTATATCTATCTAATAATTCATTAGAACTAGCTTTATCTGTCTTATAATCAATGATATAGATTGTATCATCACTTTCTACATATAAATCTATAATACCATTGAATTGTCTTTCATCATCACTATATAAGAAAGAGTATTCTTTATGATAAGTATTATCTTTATCATTAATAACCTTAAAGAAATCATCTTTATCGAAGGATGTTAATCCATCTATAACTGGTTGTTCAACTAAAGGATATTTCTCTTTTAATTCCTCTAAATGTTTCTCATAATTATTAAAGTCTATTTCTTCCATGATGTAATGATAATTAGATCCTTGTTTATATGTATCTTTATCTATAATATTCTTAAAATCAATCTTACCAGGACCATGATAAGATGGTCTCTCATCATTTAGTTTGATTAATTCTTTTAATGGTTCTTCGACTTCATAGGGATAATCATTCTTATAATTATTATCTTTATCCTCTATAACAACATCATCAGTAGTAATATTATTGTTGATTGTTACTTCAAATAATGGTTGTTCATTATCTTCACTATAAGAATATATTTCATTTTTATCATTAATTGTAGATCCCATTAATTCAGCAATCTCTTCACCATCTTTATGTTTTTGTATAGCCTTTAAAATAAACTCTCCTAATGATTTTAGATTTATAATCTTATCTGTTTCTTCAACCCAATTATCCGATGCTTCTTCATATTTCAAGCTGTTCTTAAAAGCATTGTCAGTTTCTTGACCATTTTCATCTATTTTGTCTACGGTAGAGAAAGTCTTAATAATATACAACTGTTCTTCTGCTCTAGTTAATGCAACATATAACAATCTTAATTCTTCAGCTTGTTTATCCAACTTATCAAATTTTGTAGTGAATAATTTATAATATGTATCCTTACCATTTACATTATTTATAGTATATTTATATTCAGTATTAAAATGTTGATAGTACAATTGATCATCAATTAATACAGGTCTTGTCTTACTGATATCATAGTTCTCTTTTTTATCAAAATCAATGAAAATCACATACCTAAATTGTAAACCTTTTGCATTATGAATTGTCATTAAATTAACGACATCATCATCTTTAGAATAAGCATAGATTTGAGTATCATCCTTTGTTTCACTAGGTTTAGAAGATTCTATATCATCTAGTAAATTAGTTAATGATGTATAATAAGACAATGAATCATTTATTAACTTTTTGAAGTTTAAAATGTTTAAGATGAAATTTTCATAATCATCATAAGCATAATAGTTTTCTTTATAAGATGTATTCTCATAAATATAATCAATTAGATCATTGGTAGATAACTCATATTTTTTATGTTTTAAATCATTAAGTGTTTCATATACTTCTTTATACATAGATTTCTCTAATTTAGAGAATAAGCTTAGATAAGATTGCTCTGGATTTTCAATTTTTGTGATATCAAATATATCTTGTTCAGTAAGATTAAAGAACAATGAATGTAAGACACCTGCTAAATAGACATCATTATGCGGATTGTCAATGAACCTTAACATATTCATTAAATCAATAATCACATAGTTAGTAAAGAATCCACCACTCCCATGTTCAATAAGTTTAATTCCTTGTTTTTTAAAGACAGACTTAATCGTTGTTCCATGTGTTCTTGTTCTAGTTAAAATAGTGAAATCACCTAGACTAGCTTCATTATTATCTACCTTTTCTTTAATGATTTTCGCTGCACTTAATGCACTAAGATAAGCTTTCTCTTTACTACTAAGTTTATTCTCATATTCTTTATAATGATTAAATATTAACTGTGGTGTATACTTTTGTTCAAAAGCTTGATCTTTTGTACCAATAATTAATTCATTTTTTTCATCATAAACAATACCACCTAGTTCTTCACTAAAAAGATTCTTGAATATAAAATTAGAAAAACTTAATACATTCTTTTTAGAACGATAGTTCTGTTTTAATTCTACAACTTGACCCTTAGAAGGATCATTTTTATATTCATTGTACTTGTTAATAAATATTTCAGGCTTAGCATCTCTAAATCCATAAATAGATTGTTTGACATCACCTACCATAAACAGATTTTTTCCATTAGAAAGAGCTTCTAATATCTGTTCTTGGATAAAGGATGTATCTTGATATTCATCTACTAAGACTTCATGAAATTGTTTAGATAACTTCTCTATTATCTTTTGATCTTTCAATAACTCCATAGTTAAAAACTCTAAATCATCAAACTCTAAATATCCAGTTTCTTTCTTTAATTCAAAATAATAAGCATTTAATTTTTGAGCATACTCAAGTAATATTTTTGCATTCTTTTGATTATCTGCAAGCATATGCTTGAATACATTCATATACTGCACTGGGACAACAGCATTATTATATTCATTAATAGCATCATATAGTTTTAAATCTGCTACTCTGCCTTTAAGCATACCTTTAGTAATATTATTTGTAAATTTTATTAGAGATTGTTTTCCATAATTTTCATAGTTTTCCTTAAGGGATAAGTAATCATTTTCAACTGATTTAGCTAATCGTTCGACAAATTCTCTTTCAGGTTTTACAACTTCTACTTTTTTGGACTTTTCTGATTCATCATTTAAATCAACTGTATCACCAAGTCCATCTATTTTTTTTATGATTTCTACTAATTCATCTCTAATAGTAAGTGCTATCTGCATTTGATTACATACATTTTTAAAAATTGAATTAATATCAGTTGTTTTGTATAACTCTAAAAAGTCACCAATATTTTCTTCATCATTCTTTTCGAGTTTTAGATTCTCTATGATATTTAAAAGATCTTCAGGATTAACATCTTTAAGCTTAGATTTTACTAAATCATAGA
>Ga0268261_10001064_pt1 | contig 18502 bp, 20 predicted proteins | sample TergutNc150P1_FD_190353 | JGI IMG/M metagenome (GOLD analysis project Ga0268261, IMG submission 190353) | Nasutitermes corniger P1 segment gut microbial community from laboratory colony in Florida, USA - Nc150 P1 (SPAdes) (version 2) | ecosystem: Host-associated > Arthropoda: Insects >...
GAAGACAAGGAAGAAGACGTAGGAAGCTATTGGATGACCTTAAGGAAAGGAGAGGATACTCTCATTTGAAAGAGGAAGCTCTGGATCGCTCTATGTGGAGAGCTCGCTTTGGAAGAGGCTTTGGACCTGTCGCAAGACAGACTACTAAATGAATGACAGCGTTAACTAGTTGATGTGTATAACTGAGACTGAGTGCGTTTACTGCGCGGTACGGACTAAGAAGTATGTGTCGCCAAGTTGTATGCTTCTTCACCTCGATTTACATTACCAGACCACCGATTTGCCCATCCATGTCTCGTACAAATGGCCAATCAGCAGATCGTTCCTGAACATCCATTCTGCTGATATCCCGGACAGCTTCCGTGACCAAAGTACGGCGTGTCTTTTTTTTTTCTTTTTTTTTCCCCCTTTCTTTTTCTTCTTTTTTGCCGTCGTCTCATATCAGGGTTCAAATGTTTAAATGAAAAGTTAAAAATAGTTTAACATATAAAGTAGTTTGTTTGTGTGCCATGAAGACTTGCAGGGGGAGTGGAGGTATAAGTCCGCTTATTCTTAATTTGTAGATGAACGGTCAGCTACACACCGGTCTGCTTTACTCCCGGGGAAGGAACCCCGGTACCATTGAACAGGAGGCTGGGTGGGCCCCGGAGCCGGTCTGGATGTTCTGGAGAGGAGTAAAGTCTCTTGCGTCTCTCTGTAAAGTAACCTCGGATCGCCTAGCCTGTAGCCTAGTCACTACACTGACTGAGCTATTCCGACTTGTAAAATTTAAAATAAATCATTCATAAAGAGAAATAACCCGGAAATGCACGGTCTATGTCGAAAGGCAAAAGAGCGCTAGAAGTCGTTCCTGCTGCTTGTTTTGTACTGCGCTGCAAAGCGAAATATGCAACTGTCAGGGACGCTAAAGTGTAAGTAACGTCTCCGCGGAGAGTAACAACAGGCGCTGTTCAATGGAGCCAAACAAAGGATAAAACGGCTGAAGGCCACCAGTGCATCCGGATGTGGGCTCTAAGCAAACATAATTGTATGTAATTCATGCTTGGAGGCCACTGAGGCGTTATGACAGCGCATGTCCCAAGGATCCTTTGCTATCCCTCCGCACACAAATAAAACTGATGTCTCTAGGCTGGCTGCACGACCGAGTAACAGAAGTTCAGTTCCCGGCTGCGTGCATACCGACTACTGTAGAATGGAACCTGTGGACTTCTGGGAAGAAGCCGCCTGGCGTGAGGCTGGTTAGTCACTGCCATCTGATGCCGAGGTTAAGAAATGGGGAGCTGTGGAGCCTACCTCCAATAACGACAGGTTGTCATGGTCTCTTGCTTAACCAGTGAAGTTCTAGTTACTCTAAGGCGATTCATCCCAGTTGTGTTTATTGTGGAGCTCCAGTGGTCACTATACATACCGCCAGTTTAACATTCAACAGTTCTACGTTCTGCCCACACAGTGTATTTATGTGTTTTGTGTGGATCTGAGAACATACAGCGATTATTTCCCTATACAGCATTAACTGACTGGTTTGTATAACCGAGACGAAGTGTGTTTACTGCGCGGTACGGACTGGGTGTTTATATATAATTCGGGTTACTACCTCATAGTACTTTTAGTAGGCCATGACATGGCTCAGGCCGGCCTCTCACGGCGGAGGCTCGGTCTCGATACCAGGTCAATATATTTGAGACACATTCCCTGTTAAAAATTATTCCGTGATTTTTGGGGTGTTCAAAGAATGTAAAATAACAAGACTATGCTTACATTTCCGGCCGTCCTGTTCACACTTCCTCAAACGCGAAGAGCCTGATTGCGTTGAGAACGCATTTAAAAGTGGGCAGTTTTGGTCTGGATGTTGAAACAGCTACTGAGTACTTTGTATACAGTAGCGTTGCAACTGGAATGTGCCTTGTCAAAGGACTGCAGACGTCTTCTGGGAGGTGACTTCGTGTAATGTAGCAGATCCGAACCGACGTTTCAGGGGAATCTGCTCTCTCCATCAGGACTGCTGGATTAATGGGGAGAAGTCAAACCGTCACGAACACTGGAATCCATTTCCAACGTATAGCGCCTATCTGGTTGCACAGGTTGATATGGAATACAATTAATATACACAAGAAATAACCCCAGAAGCGTAAAAGAGCACGAAAGTTTATTTTCACAGAACACAAACACCTTTTCGAAGTATAAAATACCGTGTACATTAAATAACATAGGCCAGTCACTCCATAAAGCACGGGAAGAATCAACTTCGGTTAATGAAAAAGAGTTTGACGGAGCTGAGAGTGATCTGCGTAATAGCAGGAGAGTGGTGGAAGCCGAATTGCCTGCTACTATATAAACCCGTTATTAGGATTACCAAATGAAAACAATATGATGAGCGGAGCATGTAGCATACACGAGTTAGATAAGAAAGACGTTCACACATTCTGCCCAGAAACATCAAAATCTGACCTCTAGGCAAACACAGAGGTAGAGCTGAGAATAATGTGAGGTGTGTCGTAAATAGGAGAGTACGAATTGGATTTATCTGTCGTAGGATAAAGACCAGAGGTGGGTTTTTATAGAAACGGTGACACATTTTGAGGTACATAAAATTCTGTAGCTGTCGGAACATTCGCTCTGCTCTCACTACGCTGTCGCGCTCAGTTCAGAAACGTTCCTTCTTCTAATCCACTGTTGTGGCTCAATCTCTTTTTCTTCTCCGACTGTTCCTTTTTATTCTTTTTCTGTCACGTTAGCCTTGGCTCTGGTGCATGACCTGTATCGTGTGAGAGATAAAGGCGACTATTCCCCGTATTAAGTAGTTTAAACACTAAGTGAAAGTACTTTTCTATCCAATGCTTCCCGTTTTCCGAAAGATCATTGCTTCTCGGAAGGTTCCCAGGCTTCTCCCGTTTGTCCTTTTGGTAAGAGCAACATGTAGATGGAAGATGAGTATGTAGCACTGGTGGAATGATACTGACAGGGGAAAACAGAAGTACTGGGAGACAGACCTGTCCCAGTGCCACTTTGTGCACCACAAATCTCACATGGACTGGTCTGGGATAGAGTGCGGTCCTCCGTGTCTGAGTGATTTTGAAATGGTTCCAGTCGCCTCTGTTATTGCTGTTATCAATTTGCTCTCACATTCCACATGCGCTGAGTTTCTGTTATGAGGTATTTATATTTTAAAATCTTTTCAGCTTCTCTCTTGATCACATTTCTGTCTCCAGGAATTGCAACATTTATCAACATATTATTATTATTATTATGATTATTATTATTATTGATCATGTATGGGGGAGAGGAGAGGTGTATAAAGGGTTTTGGTGGGGAACCTGAGGGAAAGAGACCACTTGGAAGACCCAGGCGTAGATAGGAAGACAATATTAAGATGGATCTTTAGGAAGTGGGATGGTGGGGCATGGACTGGATCGAGCTGGCTCAAAATACGTAAAGTTGGCGGGATTTAATGAATGCGGTAATGAATGTTTGGGTTTCATAAAATGCGAGGAAATTGTTGACTAGCTGAAAACCGGTTAGCTTCTCCAAAATTATTCCGTGATTTTTGGGGTGTTCAAAGAATCTAAGGTAACAAGACTTTATGCTTACATTTCCGGCCGCCCTGTTCTCCCTTCCCCAAACGCGAAGAGCCTGATTGCGTTGAGAACGCATTTAAATGCTCCATGGAGTAAGTAAGTAAGTAAGTAAGTATTATACAAAAGCCTGACGATTGTTCGTAGGCACCGAAACATGTAGCTTACCCACAGCAATACAAAGCATAGAGTTGTGTCACACGGTAATGTGACTGTTTGTTTGTTTGTTGATCATTGAAAAGATGGCGGGATGACAGCTATCAAGTCAGTCTTGATTTGCTGTGTCGTTCCCAGTACTTGATCTCTGTCACATTTGCAAAGCTGCTGTCAGCTGTTTGTGTTCTGTTCGAGTGGAAAAGGAACCTGCGTTAAACGGAAACTGTTCACATGTGTATTATAAGCAAGTTTCGCCCCCTCACCTTACAATTGCTTTCCGATGACAAGTCAGCCGTTTATCTGCTAAAGACACTGAACTGTGCTGAGTGTCTGAGTGGCGCGAAACAAAGGAGCGCTGTTGGTGTGTGCACAAGTGTGGCGCATATGGCGGTGCTGCTCCGTTTATTCAGATGCGTCCTCACCGTGGGGCACATGTAAACTGTACTTGTCACAGGCAGTATCATTCTAACAATGCTGCAACTATCTTCTTCTTAATGCTGCCCTTATCAGAAGGGCAAACGGGCGAAGCCTGTGGACCTGCAGACAAAGCGATGCTTTTGTGGATATCGAGGAGCACTGATATGACGGCGACGTCGCGTGTTTGAAACTGCCAACTAAAACAGGTTAGGAAAGGGTAGCTTCTGGAGGGTAGTTTTGGAACTTCGCTTCAAATCGAGGGTATTATAGGTGGGTAAAGGAAAGGGTAGAGCATTCCCGCTCCACGCGATTAAGGCATATAGGGGTAGTAGACGTATGGCTCCACTCATTCTTAACCTTGTCACTAGATGGCTGTGAGGGGTTAACTTCACGTCCCGGCCGCTTTACCTCCGGGAAAGAAAGCCAGTAGAGTCTGGGTGGGCCCCGGAGCCGGCCTGGACAAGGTCTCTTGACCGCGCTGGGATTCGAACACCAGGCCGCCATACCGGCGCCGCTTCGTCTACATTTGCGTAACAAATATATTGACCTATCTGTTCATATAAAACAGTGCGCCCACGACTGTCGTATCCGGCGCACTGTATGTCGACAGTGTAGCGGTGCGCGTGAGCTAACATATGTATATGTGACGGCGTCATTAAACTGTCGTGACGTTTCCAGCACTTGTGGTTATTTGCTGCTCGACCGGGACAGTTGGATGAACGCTCTACTACTACTACTGCTACTACTAGTAGTAGTACTATTACTACTAAACGGATTGGTGCACTTGCTATGGATTGTCACAACACAGTTCAACTCCCGGCAGTGGCGGCGCGTCTGTCTTGTCCACCGTTGAGACGGCCTGGCGCCTGCCGGGTTGTGCCGCGGGGGTGAGATGGCCGGTCCACTGTTAATAAAACAATATAAAAACAAGTCTAGACAAAATTTTATTAATAATGTATCAGGAGCGACATGTTTCGGCTTTGTCAGCCATCTTCAGGCTGTACACACAATTGGGGTGTGCTGATAAATTATTAATAAAATTGTGTCTAGACTTCTTTGATATAGTTTTATTGATACTGCACTGAACAGCACGGAATGGTTCGCTTAAAAATTATCAGTTACATTTATGTAGTGCCGAGGGTAAGAATGAGTGGCTGTACACATCCACACCTTCATACCGTCTTCCTGACATGATTAGTAATTAAGCACAGGCACAAATTTATTTTTACTGACTTTTAAAACAAAATTTGCAGTTTTTCCTACAAACGAGGGACTGAAATATAATTTGCGTTTTCTGTCATTTTTGCAACGTGGCTGCTTTGTGTTTGGGACGGCCTGACTTAGAATCCGCCTCAAATATCTGGTCTTTTGTGCTTTATGAATTATACCTACAGGAACACCCAGTCGTACCGCGCAGTAAACACACTCAGTCTCGGTTATACAAACCATTCAGTTAATGCTGTATAGGGAAATAATCGGTGTTTGTTCTGAGATCCACACAAAACACATAAATACACTGTGTGGGCAGAACGTAAAATTGTTGAATGCTAAACTGGCGGTACGTATACTTACCACTGGGCTCTAAATGGTTAAACGTCAGGTAAGCCATAGTAAGCAGCTCTGTGACGTCATATCATAAATCCTTCTGAAACGTCTACGACCAGCTGTTAAGCACAACGTAATGCGTAAACAAGTTTTGTGCCAAACAAAAGAACGTCGCACGTGACCCGAATGCCACGTAGGGCGGTGTTGCTGCTTGGACGAAGTGAAGCAAGTCGTGAGCCGAAATACGCTGTGTCATTGGGTGACGGCCGACGTTTCGACGTTTCATATTCAGGGTCAGACAGTCCAGAAAGACTACTTAAACCTGAATGTGCGGGCACTCAGAAACGTCGGTCAGCACCGTCACGACGCAGCGTTAACGTCAAAGACCAACCAGGCCTGTAACTTGTGGACATTGTCAGTGACGTCATCATTAGAAAGTTACTGGATTCTGTGTTTGTCACACTTCCGGTATTCATACGCCGGCGGAATATTCACATTTGGTCAGTACTTAATTCAGAACTACTTCCGTTTCAGAGGTCAATGAAACAGCTGGTTGTGACAGGGGACGAGCGGGACACAGTAACAAGACGAAGATAAGCATGTGCAGCACTGGCCCTTCTTATTTAATCCATGATTACCGGTAACTGTCGCACTGCGGCAGGGTCAGTATTGGCAAGCTAGCAGTTCCTCACCTAGTAAAAAAAAAAATCCCCGCAATTTATGCAACCCCAATGTTCATTACAGTGTTCACAACAGCGATTCAGAATTACTTTCCACGGGAGTTTCTTGCTGCCACATTCTGTTCCTATTCGTAACCATTCACATAACGATTTTTGTTTGTAATCACTTTGTCCTGTTCGTAAATACTTGTTCTGCCTATTGCACGGTACATCCTGACCGAACAGGCAGTGTTGGCTGCCATCTTCTGGGTACATTCGTAAATGTGAAGGTGCTTCAGGTGTCTGTAAGGCAGCCAATCTTAAGGAGCTGTAAAGTGAGGATTGTTTTATTTTGTGTACTTCTGATACACATCGGCGAGAAATTTGTGACTGCTGTATGTTCAGGTGCAGTAAAATTTTGAATTTTGACGCACTTTTTGTGAAGAAACAATAACGTCTTATGTGCAGGCCGTCCGTCCGTCCGTGATGTACCGTCAGCGGCTAAACCGTTTGTTCTGTACGAGCTTGTACAAAATGTCAAGTATGCTTCTGTTTCACGAAAAATCGGTTTAGCGGCAGTCGTACTGCTGACACTGTGTGACTCGCCTTGTGCATCTCCGTATGGATGATCTCCATGTAATGCCGCTAGGCAGAAGCTACTTTAATGAATATCGGCACAGTGACAGCCATATTCTGCTTTAGAGCGTAAATTACATTTTAACCACATTTTCACCATTTTTCATCCAATTTGGAACAAATTCAACAGAAAGCGGTTACAAAACCGACCTTAAATGATTCTGAGTCTGGTGCAAACCGGCGCAGGGCAATTCGTACTCCTCTGACAGGGCAAATAAAGCTATACACAGACGCCGGTACCGTAATACCGTGTGACGTTTGGCAAGTAAAGAACGCCTTGGTAAAGTGGAGTGCGCTGGTTGCAGTCCGTTACGTGGCTGACATTTGTTAATGCATCATTGCGTTTTCAAGAATGAAATCAGGAAAGAAACTTATTAAGAACGATCTCCGCGTTCTGTAATGAAACTGAAGTAAATAAAACGTGATCTATTTTCTTCATGCAAGAGAAATTTAACGACCTGGCAACACTGCTGAATGAGGCACAAGGTTACCAGATGAAAGTGAAGGAAGACAGTGTGGGTCAGTGGTTCGTACAGACTGCCTAATCACTTGGTAATACGTATGTCGAGTGTCGAGTCTTGGAGGAAGGGAAGTCTCAGAAATTACCACCTAATATCGTGCTTAAGAGAGGCTGTGTTGAGGCACTTCAGCAGTCCTGTCTTTAATACGATGAGCCAAGTTTCACAACTGCTGACAGCAGGCACACTTCAGTTCTGTTGTTCAACGTTTCCAGCTGTACGACACCAGAAGGGAAGACAGAAGACGCTGCACCGAGTGACAGCAGCAGCGGCAGCAGACACTGCCTCAATATAATCTGTTCTTAATTTCTTCATGCGTGAAATTTTGATTTTTTTTAAGCGTCGTACCCAAATATCTGAATTCCGCCACATAGCCCAAGCTGTCTCTGTGTTGTGATTTTGTCCTGGGTTTTGGGTCACGTGACGTGAACAGCGGACACCTGCATAGTTTTCCTCGTATTAGTTTATAGACTAACCTCCTGCCTTTTTGTGCTAACGGAGATCATCCCGTTCTTTTCTTCAGTAACACAGTGCATTGGTGTTTAAGATCTGTCATTGTGTTCTCCCATAACACAGTACACGTGCACCGAAACATATTGCAGAAGCTCATTTAATGTTTGTACTAATTAGGAATGTGCATTTAGTTGGTACAATAAATGGTGCACCCGTACATAAAAATGTACGGATTGGACAACTTTAAAATCACTGAACATAATTCTTTGTGGCAATCTGACAGTAGTTTAGCTGGTAAAGAACTCTGGGGCTTTATTTTATCCGAAAGTCGATTAACGACATGTTTAAGGTTTTCCGTGATGTGACGTCGTGCGGTTTGGTATCAGATCTGACACCACCGCGGAATATTGTGCGTTATGTTTCTCCTGACAACAGTCCGCTGTCCGACAACATTCTGAGCTACTTGAATCATTGCACGCCTTCAAACCATGTTTGCTCACCTTCCAGCACTAACAGCAGTATTACCAACACCCCACAGCTGCGTGACTGCACAGTTTGCAGTAGCACTGTGCTATAAAGGTACACTGGAGAAGTGTGGCTACCTTCCCGCTTGGCCTCTTCTATCTCTGCGGCAGTAGTTCCGGTAATCAGTTGATAGCTCGCAGATCAGTGAAAAATTGCCCGTGTTCTGTCTCATCGCTTTACGTGGCATTTGTGCGTCAAGCTGCGACATGCGTCTCACACTTGTGCCTAACCGCAGCTGTTGCAGAGACGGTGGGACGTCGCAGTCTCTCTGGAACTGCTCCGTTGTCCCCCATGTGCCCTTCCCCATCACCCTTAGGCACGGGGTACTGACGCCGTGGAGGAGAGTGCTGCTTGAGAAGCTGACAGTTTCTCAGCCAGTCAAGAAACTCCCCACATTTTACGAAAGCCGAATGTTCATTACCGTGCTCACAATATCCCGCCAAATTGTCCCTATCCTTACCCAGATGAATCCAATCCACGCAAATTCGTTCGATTTCTTGAAGAACTATTTTAATATCTTCTCATCAACGCCTAGATATTCCAAGCGGTCTCCTTCCTTCAGGTTTCCCCACAAAATGAAGTACCAGACTGGAGTCTACGAGCGATTTGGTGGGCCAAAAAGGGGAAAATGCAACAATTTTAATATTTTTTAAGAAGCTGACAATTACGAAAGTAACAAACAAGCTGTCCCTCTGTACGCCATGAAGGCGCACAAGGAGGGTTCAGGTATAGCTCCAGTCATTCTTGACCTCGGTACTACATGGAAGGGAGAGAGGGGTCAGCCGGAGACGTTTGTTACTCCTCCTTAGATTGGTTTGTTAAAAAAATGCAGGTGGATTACAAGGAATGGAAACGTACTTCTGTCAAACTCCTTCAAAATACTCCACTAACCATTCAAAAATATTCGACAGTCTTCATGGAAATGAACTTGTTTTTTAGATCTGTGTCACTCTGCAAGTCGATTAGCTTCAGCTGAAGAATATCTGGTCCCATTTTGACATCTAAGGAGACAGGAGAGGTTAGAAGGTCACTGACACTCTGCTTGCTTGAAATGCCGAAATTTATGACAGAACTTCTCCTGCAGCTTCTGTACTTACTGGCTGCATTAAGGTCATGGGCAGAGTTTAACGTGAAACACAGTCTGTCTCGGTTATACAAACCGGTCAGTTAACGCTGTATAGGGACATAACCGCTGTTTGTTCTGAGATCCACAAAAAAAAAAAAAAACATAAATACGCTGTATGGGCAGAACGTAGAATTGCTGAATGTTAAACCTGGCGGTACAGAACGTAACTTTCGTTTATAAGTTCAAATAAATGAACATTCACACTGTAGGCAAATTTCGCAAATACCTGCGAAAGGTGAAGACAAAACTCGATGGGCCGAATCCATTGCTACCCTCAAGCTGGCTATTCTGTCCGCTCCAGTGTTGGTAGTGATGCACGGGCTTTGGGCTGGTTTATGTCGGGCAGAGAGGGGGAGGAGTGATATATGAGGTGTAAAAGGGAGCAAGTTGCCTGAAGGCGTAGATTCTGACTTCTATTCGGTAGGTGTCTGGTTCGACTTGCGGCCGGCGGACCGATTGGTCCTGTGTTCTGCGGGTCTCTCGCGGTAGGTGCTAGGACAACGAATGACAGTCGGCTGTGACCGATTTGTTGCACACCCTTCCTGCTATCCACTCGTTCAGCTCTGTCCGCGTTACTGACAGCGTGGTATATTGACCCTTTAAACCCTAGTGGTCACTATATGCACCGCCAGTTTAACATTCAACAACTCTACGTTCTGCCCACACAGTGTATTTATGTGTTTTGTGTGGATCTCAGAACAAACAGCGATTATTTCCCTATAAAACATTAACTGACTGGTTTGTATAACAGAGACGGAGTGTGTTTACTGCGCGGTGCGAGTTTCCCATGACGAGTGTTTGTTCGTCAGTGTTCTTTAATTATCAGCGCAATGTAACCACTCCTGTGCTGCTGTCTGCGTGCACTTAATAACAACAATAATTTTTTGTTTGTGATTTGCAGCTTTTTTGAACATGATAGCAACATTGTTCAATTCTCTTAGTGTTTTCGTGTGTTTCTGCTGGCAGTTAATTGTGTGCAGTTCTACAACACATGTCATTTCCTTGTGCTGCATTAGCCCTTATCCTGCTAACGTGGAGTATAGGGTGAGCTCCTAATAATGCCAGAAAATGGCAGATGGGATTTAACTCGGCATTTAAAGGGTTAACTGATTGGTTTTTAAGGGCGTTCGCAAAATACGAAGAGCGACTACTGGATTCGTCGTGTCTGTCCTTCCGCATTCAGCAACTCCGATCCGAATGGACGGATTGTAATGAAATATTAGCCTTTAGGATTTTTTTTCGAAAATCTGTCTTGAAGATTCAAGTTTCATTAAAATCTGACAAGAAAATGGGCACTTTACATGAAGACCGATGTAAATTGATGATAATCTCTCAGAATTCTTCTTAGAATCAGAGATGTTTCAGACAAAAGTTGCAGAGGAATTCAAAACACACATGTTATGTTCAATAATTTTTTCTTTGAAAATTCGTGTCTTTTGAGAGATAATGTGGAAAAATATGGCAGAGCCAGACAGGCCACAGATGACGATATAATGCGGCGTACAAAAGACGCCAGATAGCTAAGGCAAGTGTAGAGATACGTCGTAATATGGAATGCTGATTCCTTTTCCACGGCAGCACGAGCTTCATGTTACGTTATGCGTACACTGCCTGTCTTTTAACGAAGACATAGAGTGTTTACTGCGCGGTACGAACTGAATATTCAAACACAAGTCAGGTTTGTCTTAGTCTTGTCGGCCGTGCGGTTGGTCCCCGGCTTCTCACCGCGGAGGCCGGGGTTCGATCCCAGGTCAGTCCATATTAGGTTTGTGGTGGACAAAGTTGCAGTGGGACAGGTTTTCTGTGAGTACTTCGGTCTTTCGCTGTCAGTGTATTTCCAGCTATGCTCCATACTCATCCGCACCTTACTATTGCTTTTATCAGAAAGATAGGTTGGCGAATCCTGAGATTTTTCCAACAAACCGATGCGATCTCGGATATCGGGAGTTCCCCAGAGCAGGTCCTTTCACTTTTCGCATTTCAAGCCTTACCTATTCATAGCAACATTGGGGGAAGGCGGTTCTGCGCTACATGCATGGAACTTGCTGCTCTGCTATCAGTACAGAGTAATGTGACGTGATTTTGAGATTGGGCACTGAGTGGAGCGCACAACGGGACTTGCATTGCAGGTAGCGTTGTGGAACAGCAGGTTGTGCTAGTTAGTGCATCGGGGGACAGGACGGACGGACGGACGGACTGTTGATGTGGGTAAGAGTGATAGTTCAGACTGGCTGGCTGTGCGGTGGGCAGTGGGTGGAAAGACGGGCGGAGCTCTGCGCACCGAGTACGAAGCCCCTGCATGTACATTGCAGCAGTTTTTAGCAGAGAGCTGGCTCCTCCTGCCTGTGGCACGTCTCAACGCGCTCAAAGCCTGCACTCTGCCGACTGCAGCCATGGTACAACTGAAGATGCAGTGCCATGGCTACACCCGGCTTTACACCGCCACTCTCTGTCCACAGCCTCCTTCTCTTTGGTCCTGTTCATCGCCTCGTCTTTCTTGTCCCATTCTGTCGCTGCTCACTGATCGGGCCCGGACCCACCATCTCTGAAGCCATTCTTATTTTCTGCTGCTGTATTGGTCATGTCGTGGTTATAACACTTTTGTAACAACGCAATACTTTTTTAAATAATTATAAACATCAGTATGAAAATTTTGTTTCACTTTTTGTGCCAGTGTTTTGATATATATAAACCGAGGGGACGGCAATATTTCTGGGCGTCTGAAGCAGCATTTGGGTTTACATCGGCCTGAGGGTTAAATCTGCACAATTTACCCAAAATATGTGTAACCTTGCTGGTACCGTTTTGGTTGTTAGTTTTGTCAGATCTGGGACAATCGATGCTTAACTTCACCATTTCCACTATACGTACTTAATCAGTATTTCTGTTTTTTATTGAACGGTTTGGGAACTGCAGTTGTTTGTGCCTAAGATGGAGGAAACGACGGGAGACTGGAGAAAACTGCACAGTGAGGAGCTTCATGATTTGTACTGCTCGCCAGATATTGTTTGGGTTATCGTTCCATGAAGATAAGGCGGGCGGGCAAGTGGCACTTATGGGGGAAAATAGAGGGTTTTGGTGCCAGGAAATCTGAAGCAAGGAAACCGACCATTCGAAGACCAGTCGGTCTATGTCGCAGCTTGGAACACTGCCGTCAGGTAGCAGCACCGTCAAGTTCACAGTGCGCATGTGCAGTCGACTGGTGATGTCAGCGGTTCATAGCTACAGAGGGGAAGTGCGACTGCCTTCCGTTCAGATTTCGGCCGACTTATTCCAGTACATAAATAATACGGTTTTATGTGGAAAGGCGAGGGCTTTGTCGTGTTGTTGTGTTGCCACTGTGTCAGCCAATCAGAAGTGCCCGCTGTGTTCCGCAGTGAAAGTCACAACTTTTACTTGGTGCTCACAGCCCCCGGGCGACGGAGTTCAGTGACAGCGCCATTTTGTTTGTTCACATATGACGTGCACTGTTCGCAGGTTCCTTTCCTGTCCTCTGTGAGAGGACGGCACTTTCTTCTGGATACAAAAGCAGCTTTCTCCGACACATTGGTATCTGAAAATTAGTATCTTCTATGATGTGAAGCTGTCCCAAGGTTATTGCTTCCCGACGCTTCGAAGGCGCGCAGTGCCTTCAGTATGAGGGGTGGAGGGCAACACCCGTCGACAGTTGAGAAAATTGTTGTATTTTGCTGTGGATTGTATGAAACGTCAATAGCAAATATGGCGCAGTTCCAGGGTTATGAAAGATTCTGAGTGTTATTTGACGAAACGTCGAAACTGTGAACCATAGGACCGTCAGAGGTCCACAGAACTCAGCTGGGTGTAATGAAAAGCACTCTAATTTTTGCAGTGATATAGTTGACACTAACCAACCAACCAACCAACCAACCAACTATAATATAACTGTTCAATTCCATGGAACAGAGTTCTTCACAAACTAATATTTCGTTAGTTATTCTAAAGTAATTCCCCACATTTTGTGGAATACAAAGGTTCATTACCATGTGCACAAAAGCCCGCCACTTCTCCATACTCTGAGCCAGATCAATCCAGTCGACGCCCTCCCATACTATTTCCTGCACGTCCGTTGTCTTCCAAATAGTCTCTATCCTTCAGGTTTCCCAACCAAAAGCCTGTATCTATTTCTTTCCACGCATGACGTGCTACATGCCCTGCCCATCTCACCATCCTTGATTTGATTACCGGAACTGACATTTTTTAAAACGCTTATTCGATTTCTTTTAACTTACAGCTGGAAACTACAGCATAAAGTAACGTTGTCGCTTGACGGGGAGCGAACACTGGGCCTCGTTGACAATGTCTTGCAACTGGCGACATCGCATTGCTGCGACCACAGCCAAGTCTTTAGTGCTGTTTTCTGGCACACCGCATATGACGTCACATATCATAACAACGAACCAGCACTCTCTCCGTCCACCTGTCGCTGTGACATTTCGTGTGGATTTCATTGATTTCACAGACCAAATTTCCCACAGCAAAGTAGCAGATGCAGTTCTGATATAAACACTGACAGCACAAGATCCATGTAGTCATTTTTTTACAGCGCAATCTCGAATTTTGTTGAAGTTACAACGTTGGAGACGCCAGACTGTGTCAAAGTACGAGCAGTACTGCCAGACACATAAAACAGACTTGTTTGAAGGTTTTCAGGCTTCTCCCGCTCGTCCTTCTCATAAGAGCAGTATTAAGATGAAGATCAGTACGGAGCATTGGTGGAATGATACTGAAAGGGGAAAACTGAAGTGCTGGGAGAAAAACCTATCTTTCTGCTACTTAATACAGACGGGAATTAAACTGGAATCCACGTACGTGTAATGGCACTTGATAACCTACCCTCGACGTTTGGAAGGTCCTCTTGAATCACCCTGTACCTTCGTGTGGTTGGTAAGGCGTCATTAAAAAGAGAAGGAAGAAGAAAAAAAAGTGCATGCTGTCAAAGGTTAAAAGTAAAGTGCACCCTATAACCGGCCATGAAGGCCCGGAGTGGCAGTGGAGCCGTGTTCTTTCTTTAACTTTGGCGCTACATTGGGGTGGGTGGTCAATTCCACGCCCCGACCGCCTTACCCCCTGGAAAGAGACCCGGTACCCATTGTATAGGAGGCTTGGTGGGCCCCAGGTCCGGTCTGGGCGGGTGCGGAAGATCTCGCCCTCACCGAGATTCGATCCCAGGACCGTCCAGTCCGTAGCGGTCGCTATGTCGAGCACGCTATGCCGGCACACAATTCATGCTGCTACTTTTTAAGATCTGCTTTCTTGTAACGACAACACTCCAACTGCCCAGCACCAGGGACCGGAAGTTTATTGTGTGATAAAACTGCGATTTGGAGGTATGGAGGTCGGAAGTCGGTTCCCAGTGGGGCCAAGACACAGTCCTCGTCAGCGTCCATACCGGTCGTGGGGCGCACCCAGCCTGCTATTCGGTGGCTGCCGGGGCTCCACCCGTGTGGTAATGCGGCTGGGACGTGAAGCTTACCACTCACATCTATCTAATGCTGAGGCAGAGTGTGTGACGCTGCTCCAGCGCTGCCGCAGCAATCTGACTTGATGAATGATAGATAAACTGCTACCTGCAGTGGTCACACCAGGTTTAACCCTCAGCAGTTCTACGTTCTGCCCACACAGTGTAGTTACGTGTTTTGTGTGGATCTGAGCACAAATAGCGATTATTTCCCTATACAGCGTTAACTGACTGGTTTGTATAACCGAGACGGAGAGTGTTTACTGCGCGGTACGGACTGGGTGTTTAAATGTATTTCTATCCTGTAACTTTCATCCTCGATACTGAAATCGTTTTGAAAGAGGCAATTAGGCAACTCTGCGGTCTGTGGCTGCTGCTGTTGCTGCTGCCGCCTGTGACCTCCTTCCCGCCTGAAGACGAACACAGCAACAAATTAATGACAGCCATATCGAGCTAGCGTGAATAATTGCCTGAGAGTTTGTTTACTAATATAAATCTAAACATGCTGCCTTAGCTAATATCCAAGCACAACTTTCTCCGAAATTCATGTGGCTGTTCGTAGGACTGTCACTGCCATAGCAGGTTCTCACAGCGGTCTTCTCTGGGATGTGAGAGGTGACTGAATTGTTCCATTCTGATCATAAAGCGGTACGGAGGAAGAAACTGTAGCGTGTAAATCAGAAGGTTTGAGGGAGAGTAACCAGACCTAAACCTTGTCATAGTAAGTCAGTTGCACCGAAACTGGAGGCAGTATGTTCGGAACATTACGTCACCATATGGTGCCGGAGCCAAACAGGACCGTCTGTCTTAATAAATATATTTCATATAACGGTGCTGCCAGAGGCTCCGACTGTGCAGAATGCAGTTTGAATATTGACATGACAAAGACAGACGCAGTTGTTCTGCTTTCAGGTTCTCTGCCGGAATTTCAGTGGACGTGCTGCAGAACTTCAATACCCCAGTCCAGAAGGTCACCTCGGTCGAGATTCAACCCAGTACTCCTTGAATACAAGGGAGAAACCTTACGGGTTGAACTAGCGTAGTCGGTGTCTCTGGTTAAGAGTAGTAGACAGCCCGTCTCTACCGTTAAATGAGCGTTTGCAAAAACATCACCGTTTGGATTGCAGATTTAATACCTCACGGGAATTCGAACCCTGGACTGTCCGATCTGGGGCTCGAATCCTGGCAGAAACAAGAAACGTCCAGACCGACTCTGGGACCCACCCAACCCCTTATTCAATGGGTAGCGGGGTAAAGCGGGGCGGGGGGGGGCGCAGTTGATCCCTCACCTCCATCAAGTGCCGATGTTTACCAATGAGTGGAGATCTGTGCCTTCACGTTGTATACAGGGACAGGTTTAAAAATGTTTCATTTTGGTCATTTTAGGCGTTTGATGCGAACTGGACACAGCTTATACGGTTGTGCCTGCAGCACGCTACAGTCGTGACAAGTCTGACGTGACGCCGAGCAAAAAGGAGACTACAAACTGTAGGCAGGTCTAGGTCGCTGCTGAAGGTAACAGAACGGGACGGTGAGACGTAGCTTGGCCCAGCCAGTGCCTTGGTACACCCTGTGAGTCCTGCTGCGAGGGAATTGCACTGGGCAGAGTCCTGTTTTGTTTGTTTGTTTCTTTGTTTATGTATTTAAAGACGTTAGTATCCCGGAATATACAAATACAGTCGAATCTCGATGTCAGGGATTTCAACGTCTTGTGATCACCCATGTTATACTAATGTTTCGATCTGTCGTGAATAGATCCGACGAATCGGGGAGGAGACCGCGTGTCTGGCAGGTCGGTTTCCTCTCTCTCCTCACCCGCAGATCGCTGTCAGCACGCTGATTATTTTCGTACTTTACAAGACGAGACTGTACTTCACCCACTTAATGCATTCACACCTGATGCTTTAATGCAAGTGTAAGTAATTGCATCTTATTACAATAAACGTTCATATGTTATACGTGATGCGGATTTATTTTCTATAACAGGTATTACGGAAGTTCTTGGAAACCGAATTGGCGGTTTACGTTGGAAAGGTATTCAGATGTTCGTGATTGGTCCATTGAATCACGAACATCGAGACAGTATGAATACAGTCGGTGTGCTGATGAATATGACTCCATGTCATTGCGTATTGTTCCTGATGTTTCTAAGGGTCGTAGTGCCTCCATCTTCAGGGTCAAGCGGTCTACGAACGGCATTGCTTCACTGCCGAGGCAAACTCAAAGGTACACTTCATCCAACAACAGGCTATGAAGGCACTAGATGGTCAGCACCACGCTTCGGCCTCGTTACCCCCGGGAAGGCCCCCGTACCCATTCAGGAGGCTGGGTGGGCCCCAGGTCCGGTCCTGACGTCACATCTGAGGAGCATTTAATACATTTGTGATAAATTTAACACGAGTAGAGTGTCACCATCTACATCTAGCTCTTGCCGTTGGTTTTCCCTTCACGTCCTCCCATGCCCTCAACATCTCACTCCACTCGATCAGCAGCATTCTGCTGGACCTTACACTAAGCTTTGTGAGCACCATTAATAGGGAGAACAGTTTTGTTAAGTCATATGCTGGAGTTTTCAGTATTTTACATTTTTAAAGGCTCCATCTTTTAATACTACTATTTATATTAACGATATCGTCCGATTGAGCCCGAAAGATTAAACATTTTATCTGCCGACCGTACGCAGTGTCGTGATGTACCTGCCGACTGTACGCAGTGTCGTGATGTACCTGCCGACCGTACGCAGTGTCGTGATGTACCTGCCGACTGTACGCAGTGTCGTGATGTACCTGCCGACCGTACGCAGTGTCGTGATGTACCTGTCGACTGTACGCAGTGTCATAATGTACCTGCCGACTGCACGCAGTGTCATAATGTATCTGCCGACTGTACGCAGTATCGTGATGTACCTGCCGACCGTACGCAGTGTCGTGATGTACCTGCCGACTGTACGCAGTATCGTGATGTACCTGCCGACCGTACGCAGTGTCATGATGTACCTGCCGACCGTACGCAGTGTCGTGATGTACCTGTCGACTGTACGCAGTGTCATGATGTACCTGCCGACCGTACGCAGTGTCGTGATGTACCTGCCGACCGTACGCAGTGTCGTGATGTACCTGTCGACTGTACGCAGTGTCATAATGTACCTGCCGACTGCACGCAGTGTCATAATGTACCTGCCGACTGTACGCAGTGTCATAATGTACCTGCCGACTGTACGCAGTGCCATAATGTACCTGCCGACCGTACGCAGTGTCGTGATGTACCTGCCGACCGTACGCAGTGTCGTGATGTACCTGCCGACCGTACGCAGTGTCATAATGTACCTGCCGACCGTACGCAGTATCGTGATGTACCTGCGGCCGTACGCAGTGTAATGATGTACCTGCCGACCGTACGCAGTGTCATAATGTACC
>Ga0268261_10001065_pt1 | contig 18490 bp, 25 predicted proteins | sample TergutNc150P1_FD_190353 | JGI IMG/M metagenome (GOLD analysis project Ga0268261, IMG submission 190353) | Nasutitermes corniger P1 segment gut microbial community from laboratory colony in Florida, USA - Nc150 P1 (SPAdes) (version 2) | ecosystem: Host-associated > Arthropoda: Insects >...
ACTGCAGTCAATAAATATCATATCATTTCATAAAGCATCCTCATGCCTGAAGATTATTGCTCTTTATTTCTTTAGAGTCACTTCGTCTGATCACATTTTGTGTCCATTGTGTTAAAAATTCAACAAATTTCAGACACCGATAGCCATGCAATTCAAACAGCAGAAGATGCTTATAACTCGGTCCCTGTCTATCTCTTGATAACATCCGTCAGTTTAGTTACATCTATAGAAATACCAAGGATCACATTTTTGTAAGCCTGAAGTAATGTAAAATACGTTACAAAATAGGGGGAGACTGTAAAAAGGCTTAAAATAGAAATCTTAAAAATTAGCGTGATCAAACGTAAATAGGATTCCACGTGACAAAGCTCGATTCTAAAGACGCACAATAGATAGTTTGCATATTTTCCGTCATATTGCTAGCTTCATTAGAAAAGTGATACAAGCCATAAAGAATTAATAAAAATCAGCACAGACTTCACAGTTACTTGCTAAACGGCCAGTACGATTTCTGGGCTCTCCAATTTTGATTTTGATTTCCCACCATTATATCTACATGTATCACACGGAGTTAGCTGTTTGCACTGTGGCACAAAGGGCCTGTTTAAGGCCTAAATCCATCGGGCCCGGAAGGGCTCGAACCCAGATATTATTCTATCCTATTCTAGATGTATGCAGATATTGCACAATGTAATCATTCTGTTTGCCTAATGAGTCAAGATTTCTGTGCTTACTCTTTATTTTGTTCGATATTAGTATTTTAATTATTATATTATTATTTATACCTTCTCTTTCCGCGTTAAGTTAGGAATTTTGCACTTCTCACAACATTTCTTGCTTAATTCGTAATATTTTCTTTTTAAATCATCAACTTACTGCAAATAACAATCCCACCTATCGGTCACTTATGTAGTACGTAACAGCCCACCTTTTCACCTGAAGGCAGTAACATATAAGCAGTATGTGCCGGGGTCTGGTCGGTCTTGGGCTTTGATTAGAAAGTGGGTATTTTGTCAGGGTGCCACCATGCCCTCCCTACGCCATTGGCTAGGTCCGTCTTGACCCTTACCCTAGGTTGGGGATCGGTTGGTTGGTCGCGAGCCATGGGTGGGTTCGCGAGCCATAGGTAGGGTTTCCCTTTAAAAAGGATTAGGGGGTTTGGAAAACCGTCTTGACCCCTGTGTTGTGGATCGGTTCGGAGTGATGTGGGTGAGGTTTGGGTCGTGAGCCATAGGTAGGGTTTCCCTCTTTTAATCATATCTTGTGTGGCGGTAGAGATTGGTAGATGTATATTATTGAAAAGGATCCTTGTATGAGGAGTTGGTGTAGGATGCGTGGGTGGGCAGCATTTCTAGCGGAATGTATGTCCATATAAGGAATAGGAATGTTGTTTGACCTGCAAGATTTCTAAGAATTGGCTGGTTTGAAGTAGCAGACGTCACGTAGTGTTTTGTATCTTGGTTGCTGTTAGAGGATAGAGGGTTTTTGAAATAAAGTCACTTGTGCGAAGAATAACATTTTGCTCTTTATTAGTTCTACTGTATATTGCATTGTGGTTTACGTTAAGTGAAATTCTGTTTATTTATACATTTACAATGGGATTTTTAGTTACGCCCGGTTGAACCAAATCCTCCGGTATCACGTTCTGTATCACCTAGTGCCTGTACCTCACATATTTCAGGATACACTATCTTTTCACAAATTAGTTGTGCCACCCTGTCCCCCCGGCGTATTTGAAACGGTGTGACAGAATGATTGAATAGGATTACACATACATTTCCACGATAGTCAGCATCTACTACACCGCCTCCTACACTTATATGGTGATGTAGGACTAATTCTGAACGAGGTGCAATTCTACCGTAACATCCTGTAGGTACCAGTATTGCCAGATCAGTTTCCACAAGTTCCTTTCCAAAGGCTGGAATCGTGATGTTGTAAGCACTTTTCAAGTCGAGACCTGCAGCCATAGATGATCCTCGTGTAGGTGGTAGGGCATTTGGCGTTAGTTTAACATACATGAGCGTAGCAGCGACATTCTACGATTCCATGATCTGAGATAGAAATATGATTTATTTAGACACGGAATGGGATCGCATTTGTTTTAGGACCAGTCTGGTATGGCGTCGGTAGAGGAAATACTACACCCGCAGAGAAAACTCCTACCTTAATAGAAATACACACACACACACACACGGCAGTGGCTGTTACAGCAAATACAGGTTAAACCCGCCGCCGAAGGCTCTGAAGAAGGGGTTGCCATCGAAGGTGGTGCCTAGTCTTGCACATCTTGCTCTTTTATTGCCTGTAGTAATACTGCAAACGGTCAGCTGTCTAAGGGGTGTGCATTTCATGTTTCTGGAACCGTTAGATAGAGAAATAATAGAGAGAGATATATCGTTCAATTACTTTATTATTTTATTATACATATATACACACACGCGCGCGCGCACATGGCGGCGGGTGCTCAGCTCATATACACGTGAAACCCACCGCCATATGCCTTGAGGACGGGTTCCCCGTCATCGGTTCGACCTACATATTCTATGTAGCAATTCTGGATATTATTTGTTTTTATCCTTTCAAAAAATCTAGTAAATGTCTCATGACATCTTCGTGGTATCTGAAGTACTCTAAATACGTCACGGAGAATTTTATGATATACCACGAAGATGTCACCGTCCCATTTGTTAACTACCGCCACCTCATAGGGATAACCCTCTATCAGTTCATGGATATGTTCATAGAGGCCGAGGAGCATCATCTTGTTGATTATCCCGACGGCTTCTAGGTGTTCGGCATCTAGGGTAGCGGCTGGTGATGGCTCCATCTGGAAATTCACAAGAATATCTATTCTATTTCCAAAATGTAAGAATTTGTAGAGGCGTGGGTGCCTAGGTATTTGAGGCTTAGTGATAGTGTCTTTTCATTGAGGCGCCGCAGTTCTTCATCACTGAATAGAACCCCATAACGTCGGGGTAAAAACATTTTCAAAAACGTCAGGGGGGATTCTGCTGGTAGAGTCGCCAATACGGTCTCGCCATATTTGGTCTGGACCCTCTCCGCTCGCTCGATAGGATACGGCGTGTGCTGCTTCAGAGCACCGATTTTGATCTGCTCGCAGGATGAGATCATCTTAAATTTCGAAGATAGATCCATCTGAAAATCGAAACATCCGTGCAAGCTCTATATCGCTCTGATAGGCCCGTAGAAAAAACCCGTAATAAAGAAAACGCTTACCTCAAAATTCGTTTTCTTCTTCTCGAGAGGTTGTAATCACTCGACTGTCTTTCAACTGACTTTTGTGCTTTGCGTTACTCTGCGAGACCTTTTATAGCCAGACGACGGTGGCCATTCTCGGAACTATAGACAGTCAAGCGATAACTCCTAGTATGTAACAGCACGTTCTCACGTACATGGGCAACGTGCAATAAAGACATAAAACCTTGAAGATAAATAGAGGTCTAGGAAACCGATATATTCATAACCGTTTAGGTCGTGCTATTTCTACGTGCTTCATTCAGGTTAGTGATATATATGTTTAAAAATCATAGTATAGTGTGTATGTGTGGTTGAAACGCGACCCGATCCTATCCGCGCTGTGTCGATTTCAGAGTAAATATGTCGCAAGACGATAACGAGCCTCAGAGATTCACGATCGAAGAGGAAAAGACCAGACAGTACAGGCCTTTCAATGCTCGGGGAACGCAGCTTACCGTGCGTCTCTTACCTCCACCCGAGGGAGAGGATCCGAACCCCATGTCCAATTTCCTAGACAGTGTGACAGAATTATTCGAGCACGCGTTACGAGATCTCGAGGATAGCGATATGGTCGGAATTACTATCAGTAATGAAGTTGAGGTGAAAGACAGAGCTATAGGGATCATCTTCAGAAGAAAGGATCAGATAACGGGAGATGTGATCTGGTCGGTGTTCGAGAAGGTGGCCCAATCGAATTCTAGGTATAATGCTCTAGATAAATTAGTCATGACGGTCCATTCCGTAAAGATGCCAATTGGCCACGGCTGTGCCGGAATCGCGACAAAGGGTAGACCGCTCGATATTATGGTTCATTTGAAAAAAGTATCGTACAAGTCAGAGCGGAAAGTAACTGCTTGGCTCACGCTCTGGTCATAGCAAAATCAAAAGTAGACGGCGATCCAAATTACAACTCGTACCGTCGCGGGTATAAGATATGTCCCGTGGTCGATAGTTTACTCGAGACGACAGGTATAGACCTATCGCGCGGTGGGGGAGTACCCGAGCTGATGCGCTTCCAAGAACATTTCAAAGAGTATAGGATCGTCGTTTTCGGAAGATTAAATTGCGGAGACATAATGTTCGACGGACAGGTAGAATCCGAAAAAAGAATTAACCTGGTGTATGACGACGTAAATAGACATTTTCACGTGATAAACAATTTTACGGGTGCGATGGCTAGAGGGTATGTATGCAGAGGCTGTAATAAGGGATGTAAACGTGGCACGACGCATAAGTGCGGAGTAACGTGTAGTGACTGCAAGTCGATTCCTCCATGTACGTTCGCTGAAGAACGAGTTCCGTGCGAGTCCTGTAACAGAAGCTTTAGAAGTCGCTCGTGTTTCGAAAAACATAAGACAAGCTTGGAGGCAAAAAGACTCTCTTCGAAAAGGTGCGAAATTGTCCCGTGTGTAACGTGTGCGTGACGAAAAAGAATCACGAATGTTTCAAATCGTTCTGTGAGAATTGTAATAAGAACATGGAAATAAATCACCTGTGCTATATGCAGCCTTTAACGAATGAAGTGCCTAGCGCCGATAACGTATTATTCGTATTCTATGATTTTGAGACCTCACAGGACACGAAAATTAGCGAGACGGCAAAACTGCATGTTCCTATCCTCGTTTGCCTTCAGCAATTCTGTACGGCCTGCGAGATGCAAGACGACTATGAGCAGGATTGCGCACGATGCGGTAAGAGGCAGCATTCATTTTTCGAAGACTCCGTAGGCGATTTGCTATCGTACTTATGCGAACCCCGCCCCTGGTGTAAGAAAGTTGTCGCGATAGCACATAATGCTAAAGCCTTCGATGACAATTCATACTGCATAGGGCTATTTTTCTCAAGTGGACCCACGAATTGATATTAAACGGGTTAAAGATAGTCAGTGTTAAGATTCACCATATTCAATTTTTGGATTCGGTATCCTATATGCCGATGCCTCTGCGTAAGCTTCCCGAGGCTTTTGGGCTGCAAGCGTCCAAGTCTTGGTTTCCCCATTACTTTAACACGAAGGCAAACCTAGACTATGTGGGGCCGATACCCGACGTCGAGTATTACGGTGCTGACGGGATGTCGGAGGGCGAGAGGAGGGAATTCATGGCCTGGTATAATGAGCAGAAACTCAAGGTCTTCGACAACAGGCGCGTGTTAGAACAATACTGCCAAGATGATGTCACCGTACTGCGTCAGGCATGTCGCGTATTCAGACGAGAATTCCTAGAAATAGGAAATATCGAGGTTTTCCTCGAGGCACTGACAATCGCATCGGCGTGCAACAAGGTGATGGGCAAGAAATTTTTGAAACCCGAGACGATTGGATTAATTCCTCCCGGAGGTTATAGTGCAAATCGGAGGTATAGCACGAAAGTGCTGATGTGGTTCCAGCATATGGAACGGACGGACAGATGCCACATACGGCACGCAAGAAATGGGCGCGAATATAGACCTCCGGAATTGCCACATTACAGCGTGGACGGTTACTGTGCCGAGACTCGAACCATTTATGAATTCTTGGGATGTTAATATCACGGTTGCAAGTGTCAGCCGTTTCGAGACGTGAAGACTCTAGCGAGCGGAGAGACGTTGGCCGAGCGATACGAACAGACGCTGGCTAGGATCGAGCAGTTAAAGAGTGTTGGCTATACTGTCAAAGTACAGTGGGAATGCGAGTTCGAAGGAGTCGCCGACGATTTCCGAGCGCATCCCATTGTCAGACACGCGCCGTTGAACACTCATGACGCTCTGTACGGGGGTCGAACCGAGGCCATGCGTCTTCACTACAAGATCAGAGAGGGTGAGAAGACTGTACAGTACTGCGATATAATGAGTCTCTACCCCTACATCTGCAAATATTACAAGTTCCCCATCGGTCACCCGATCATTCACGTAGGAGACAGGCGCAGACATACAAGCCTGTCTAAAGATGGAAGGACTGATGAAATGTAAGATCGTACCGCCCACGAACCTCTATCACCACGTCCTAACATAGAGATACGACAATAAACTGTTATTCTGCCTGTGTCGAACATGTGTCCAAAAACACAATGCCACGAGCGAATGTCAACATCGCAGCGACGCTGAGAGATGCTTGGAAGGCACGTGGGTCGTAGACGAGGTACGATTGGTCGTAGACAAGGGACATAAAATTTTGGAAATCCTCGAAGTCTACGAATACGAAGTAACTCGGTACGATCCCGCAGCTGGTAATGGGGACCACTTCGTAGACTATATCGACACGTTTTTGAAATTAAAATAGGAGGCTAGGGGTTACCCAAGCTGGGTTCGAACCGAGGATGACAAGGTCTGATACAAGGACCAATTCCATCGCGACGAAGGCATTCGGCTAGAGAGAGATTCCATTGGCTATAACGCTGCAAAGCGATGTCTAGCTAAATTATGTCTCAATTCGATGTGGGAAAAATTGACCGAGAAAAACAACAGGACGCAGACGAGGTTAATCTCGCAGCCTGCAGAACTGTACAGATTCCTAGTAACGCCAGGTGTGGAAGTGCAAAACGTGTTGTTTGCCAACGATGACGTAGTCTCGAAATCTTCGCAGTATTCAGCAGACGAGCGAGTGCCTAGCTTACGTCATACCAATGAGGTCATAGGCGCTTATCTCAGCGCCGGAGCTAGAATTCATTTGTACGGCTTTTTAGATAAGCTGCAAGAAAAGGCCATCTACACGGATACGGACTCTGTGATTTTCATACAGCCAGGACAGGGAAACAAACCTACACTAATAGAGACGGGTAACAATTTAGGCCAGATGCAATCAGAATTTAAAAAGGATGAAATAATCGTGGAAGTGCAGGCCCGATAAATTACGCGTACAAGACGTATACGTCAGCGACGGGCGAAAGCAAGACCGTTTGTAAAGTTATGGGTATTACACTTAATTATAGTGCCTCGCAATTGGTGAATTTTGAAAAGATAAAAGACATGATCTTGAGTAAGGACGACGAGACAGTTATCGTGCGTACAGAGAACAAGATCAAGCGCAAAAAGATCGATGGAGGTGTACATTTAATAAGCGAACCCGAAGACAAGACCTATAGAGTATCGTTTTTAAAACGAAGACGTCTGAACGATAATACGTCACTACCGTTCGGGTATATAAACACGAGGTGAACGTCGAAATAGGTCATTCACATGGCCGACGATATCAGGTTCAAACATCCTTTCACGTGCATCGTGAGCCGTCCGTCGGGATCGGGCAAGTCATCGTTTACCTTGCGTTTTGTGCAACATCTTGATTCTCTGTGTACGGAACCTGACTTTAGCGGCGGGATCATCTGGTGTTACAGCGAGAAGTCTGCCGTTCCCCGAGAAAAGTTGGCCTCTCTACATTAGAACGTCAGTTTTTACGAGGGCGTTCCCCAGAATTTCGGCAACGAGCACGGTAAACCATGTCTCATAATTCTCGACGATCTGTTGAACGAAGTGTATTCGAAAGACGTATGTGACTTGTTCACGAAAGGCAGTCATCATAGGAATATTAGCGTTATTCTTATAACTCAGAACCTATTTCATCAGGGGCGTTTCTGCCGCGACATTTTGCTAAACGCTAAGTATTCAGTCGCCTTAAAGAACGTCAGAGACAAGAGTCAATTTCAATACTTGGCGAGACAGGTGCATCGCGAAGAGAGCGATAGTTTATACAAGTCGTATCTGGAAGCTACCGAGACAGCGCACGGTTATCTCATATTAGATTTCGCACAAGACACAGACGACCGCTTGAGGTATCGAACCAACATCTTCCCGGACGAATATCCGCCTATAATCTACATGCCGACAAAGAAGGGTGATGAAGCGGATAAGATCGAATTATCACGCTCTGCAAGTATTAAAGACGGCGGATCCTAAACTGCGTAAAGCCATACTAGCAAACTGTAAGACCGAACTTGTGAAAACTCTGAGCGAGTGCTCGTTAAACCTGTTGCGAGGTAACGTCATGCTGACACCATGCAAGAAGAGGAAATTGCGAAAACATAGAGTACGACTACGCAAGCTAGCCGATAAGCGCGTTTCACTAACTTCCAAGAAGAAGGTCATTGTTCAGCGAGGCGGTTTCTTACTCTCTCTCCTAGGCGCGGTGCTGCCAACTATCCAACTATCACCAGTCTAATAGTCAAGCAGTGAGAGAGACATGTTACGTAAAATGTACCTCGTGTAGCCAGATTATCTAAATACCGTCACGAGTAAGAACACCCCACCACCCCCTCCCCAGTCTCCTAACACGGAGAAGGCAGAAAAGAAACATAATTGCAATAAGCGACTAAGGTCTGTAAAAAAGATAAAGAAGAAGAAGAAGAAGAAATATTCGTCGCAACGTGAACACGATAGGTGGGTTGCAAAGCGCTCCGCGGCAAGACGTGAACGTGACCATGATAAGTGGTTTAAAGTACGTGGCAAACTTCACGATGCGGATATCGAAAGAAAGAACCAGATAGACTGTAGCCGATTTCTTAAAGCAAGGACTACCAGCCTCCCCCTCCTCGGATACGCAGACAGAACATGGTCCCCACGTGAAGCCAGAACCACCACCTCCTCGGGCAATCCCCACAAAACGACGACATTTAGCACATGAGACGACGCCGCCTATTCCATCCATGAGACGCCTACTCGACAGCCCCTCTATATTAAAAGAGACGTTGATGATGATGACTATGTGAGCGACGATGACATGCGAGACGAACCCCACGTGCTAGATTACGGTGCGATGAATGTGGGCGTCTTGGCTAGTCCGTACGTATCCCCCTATTTGTATGAATCTAAGAAACGCGGTCTAGATACAGTGTACGGTATCCGAAGAGACGGTGACGTGTTTATGATAGGCGATTCGCAAGTCGGTGTAGATCGCGATGGTAATATCCATATCAATAACTTAGAGTTCCCCGCGACAAAGGGTCTGTAGGAGCTGCTGACGTGGTGGATAAAGATTCGGTTACCACCGCCGATATAAAACAATATAAGACAATTTTGGAAATGACCAATGCGCATTTAGAAGGTTATAAATCCCGTGCTAACATCCGCACCTCCAAAGATGTCAAGTATAAGGATATTATTTCGGAGCTTTTCCCAGGCGGCGGCACACGACAGAGCGGCGTCGAAGCCGCATTACGTCGCTAGTGGATAACGTATAAACTCATGTTGCGGAGACTGTACACCGATCCTGCAGCACCCTCATCATTTTCTAGCTTACGTAAGCTGCAACAGGCAGTTGCTACTAGTAAACAGATAGAGACACCCGCTGCTGCTTTGTCCATCCCACACAAGCTTCGAAAGGTAGCTGTTAGTCACGCTCCTAGTAAACGGACAAAGCTAAAGCAGAAAAGGCCGAGTCAGATAAAGGCGTGGTTGGAGACGCAAGATACATATACGTTGCATAGGCCCCTCAGAAAACGCTTCCCCAGAAATCCATATACCGTCAATAATATCGACGTCGTTTGGGAAATCGATATTTTAAATCTGACATCCTTGAAAAAATATAATAATAATTATAGGTATCTACTGCAGGTAATTGACGCGTTTTCAAAATATCTGCACGGCGTACCTCTACGTACAAAGACAGGAAAAGAGGTAGCGGTAGCACTCGAATACACGAAACTTATACGCAAACGGCCCGTGTGGGTGCGTACAGATAAGGGGAAAGAGTTTTTGAATACCCAATTTCAAACGTTGCTAAAACGCGAGGGGATCGAGTTTCAAGTGTGTAGAAATACGGACGTCAAATGCGCAGTCGTGGAGCGCGTCAACAGAAATCTGCGCGATAAACTGCACAGATATTTCACCTATAAGAACACGTATAAATATATAGATGTCCTGCCCAAATTTGTGAAGGGGTACAATGCTACAGTTCATTCCACCACAGGCATGGCACCCACCGACATGAGCGACACCGACGTCCTGACGATCTGGAATAAGATGCAGGGGAAGGCGGGCAAAACAGCGTTTAAGCAAGCTAAAATTTCGGGTAGGCGAGCACGTGCGCATCAGTAAGGAAAAGATGAAATTCGCGAAAGGTGGCGAACAAAATTACACTACAGAGATATTCAAAGTACGTAAGGTAGTGCACAGAACCCCCCGTCCCGAGTTCGAACTCGAGGACTTGCGCGGTCGAAAGATCGAAAGCCAGTTTTACAGCGAAGAATTAGTTCCCGTTCGCATCACGTAACAGACCACTTATAAGATAGATAAAATACTGGACAAGAGGGTCAGACGTGGCATTCTAGAGTACCTCGTTCGATGGAGAGGATATGGAGCGGATTTCGATTCTTGTGTTCCCGCCACCGATATACAGTCTGTTTAGATAGAGATATGGATCGCGATTTCTACATCACGCTGTTTAGTAACGCCTCTTAACATATATACCCAGACAATAAGATCGCCGCATTCACGATACAATTGGCGCAGCCCATAATACTCGACCCTTCCGAAATTTGGGAGGTTGGATTATTCGAACTCTCCAACCCTTCGACCCTGCCGGTAGGGGATAATACGAACGCTTTGGTGTATTGTGATCTGATAGCTCCACAATTTATAGGCACCACCATGGTCAGATTTTTTAGAACATTCAACACCATCGTGCTAGCCGATTACGATAGCGAGTATCTATTCGAAAACGTGTATTACGTACCCGTGGAAAAGAGAATGTTTCGAGACATACGTATCGAAATACTAAATCTGTCGGGTGAACGGGTCCCCTTTACCGATGGCAAGGCCCCCTTGAAGGTGGTCCTTCATTTTCGGCGAGTCATTACACATTGATATATAAAAATACGACATCGATAACCCGCCCACCTACATTTACAAGTAAGACGCCGTTAGGACAGTATTATATACGCCAAGCGGGGGTGGTGGAGGAGGGCGTGGCATAGGCCCCGTCTATTCCGTCTCGCCATTCGTACAGCGTGGACACGGTATAGGCAGTTTTCTCCGCAGGCTATGGATGACCGTGCGACCCGTACTGTGAAGCGGTGCCAAGTCTCTGGGACGCGAGGCGTTGCGCACAGGCGGAAATATCATGACCGAAATAGCCGCCAATCGCGGACAGACAGGTGACACACGATGAAATACACGACAGAGACGACGCAGAATATTATTAAAAATTGCGCGGTGGTGGACGTAAGAGAAAGAAAGCATCTTCCCACAACCATAAGGCCAAGAGAGTTAAAATCGCGAAGCGAAAATCTTCTAAACGCAAGGCCCCTCCCAAGACTATAAAAGATACATATTCTCGTAATTCGTATCAGTCACTACCCGATCATGTCTGCAGAAGTAGAGTTTGTGAGTAGCGAGTTGGATATCTTTGCGCCTAAGCCGGTACAGTCGGCAATCCTAGGGACAGATGTGGTCCACTATGAGCCAATCGCGACAGTAGATCAGAACGATCTCGAATTTTTGATACCTGGCGATAACGAGACATATATCGATCTAGACATTAAAATCTTCGTTAGAGGCAAGATAATCGGCGCGGATGGAAAAGATCTAGACGATTCAGATTTTACGGCCGAAACCAATTTCCTCAATTCTCTGTTCAGTCAATGTAGCATCTCCCTCAACGGAGTGAACATCACGCCCGCCTCAGAACTGTACCCCTACCGTTCATATCTAAAATCACTTCTGACCTATGGTCCAGACGCCGCCAATTCGCATCTTACAAACGCGTACTGGTATCTGGACGAAGGGGACGTCTTGGCCGGGGATCCGACATCCGACAGCATCAAGACAAAGGCTTTGTCAAGCGATGGGAGCGTCAAAAACAGAGCAAAGTAACAGAGTTATACGGTCGTCTACACGCCGACATCTGCAACGACTCGCAATTTCTGCTGTCGGGTGTCCGCATGCAGATAAGATTGACCAAGGCCAAGGATGATTTTTACCTTATGAACACAAATGCCGATTCAAAAGCGACATTTAAATTTCTCGACGCCGAGCTGATCGTGCGTCGCATTCGGCCAAGCCCTAAAATCTCCTACTCCCATACTGAGACGTTAAGTAAGGGATGCATTGCCAGCTATAACTTGACGAGAGTCGAACTCAAGACTTTCACGTTTGACGGAGGCCCCCAAGCATTATCCATCAATAACGCCGTGTTTGGTATGTTACCGAAACGTCTGATATTTACCTTGGTAAAGAACACAGACTTTCTCGGTTCGAGAAATTCGAACCCGTATAATCTCCGCCATTACGATCTGACCAACTTCACCATGTACATGAACGGTAGACAGATTCCTAGCGAGAGCCTGTCTCTGAACATGGGTCGCGAAAAAACGTCCGTCAAAGGGTACGCTACACTGTTCGAAGGCATCGGCATTCACCACTCGAACTCGCGACTACAGATAACTCACGACATGTATATAAACGGGTTCTTCATGATAGTGTAGGATCTTACGCCTGATCTGACAGCTTCGGAAGGCCACGCCTCACCCCTACAAACGGTGACATCAGGATCGATTTGAAATTTGCCAAGGCACTACCAGAGGCTCTCACCTCTCTATTGTATCTAAGGTATGACAATTCTGTACGCATCGATCTGGCTCGCAACGTTTCGATAGACTTCTCATAATAATAATAATAATAATAATAATAATAATAATGGACACCCTCCAGATTCAACACGCTCTACAGGATGTTAATTCTTTTCTCGGGTCTATGCTTCGGATCTCCTACCGCTCTCGATCGTGCAGACTGGCACTATCATAGTTAACACTGACCCTCACACCGAGCCTGGCTTACACTGGCAGGCCATACATTTTCAAAACCCTCATCGCACCTCAAACGGCTAATTTTCGATTCCTACGGTCGCTATCCTTTTATTCCCTCCATCCAAGATTTCATACGACGCCATTGTACAGTCTGGCAATACAACAGAACGCAACTCCAAGGACCTACCACTACAGTCTGTGGCGAATAATGCTGCCTCTTCGCTCTGTACAAGGACAGGGGCAACACCCCCCAACAATTTGTGGGGCTGTTTGCTGCTGAAAACGCCGATCGAAACATACACCAGCTATTTTGCTCGGAATTTGACCCTACGCTGTGCAAACAACGCTCAGGAGGGCAATGCTGTACCAGCCTATATAAAAAGTAAGTCATTAATCTTAATTGTTTCATTCTGTATATGACATAGACCAAAGATGGATATAGAGTGTGTGCGTGATAGATTATGAGGTCCTGCGCGGCCGTCAGAACGAGGAGGTCGTCAAAGAAGTCTCGGTCGCTGCCGAAAATGTCATAGATACATTTCATTTTAAATCACCATACCCTATGAAGGCTCACGGCTCCGACAAGAACGGCCTTTCTTGGGACGTGGACAGTTAGACTACGACAAGCTTCGCGACACTATAAAAAAGGCCGTCTCTGGATACGCGCATCTGTACGCGTATGGCATCGCAAAGACCAGATTTCTCAGAGAATTGCTGGCGCAGCCTGTACGAAATCTGGAGGATTTTGAATGTCCCCAGCCCCACGGCCTCAAGGCGCAATTCAGTTGCAGTATGCCTTGCCACAAGAATTATCTAAACTACAGTTGCGCAACACGTAAAGCGCATACACTATTCAAATGGCTCAAGCATCACCTTCACTCCCGCGCCTATATCGGCTGTCCACCCGAATTTACACGCCATATCGCCTCAATAATTCGGGTCTATCGCGTCTGTAATGATGACGTCATTTTTCTCTCTCCCTTCTACAGCTGTATAAAAAGACGCTAACCGCCTCCACGTCTATCAGTCCGCGTCACCATGTCACTACGTAAGCAGGAGCAGCAGCGTCTACATAAGGCCCGACAGCAGCCCACAATTTACGAGGAGGACAGAAATGTTGGTCTGCCCGACCCCACGAGCGTCCCGGCGCCGCCGCCCAAACTCGACACGTGTCTGGACGTCGTCAGCACAGTGCTTGCAAATCCCAATAAAGCCATGCTACGGTGCGTCTTTTTCATCGCAGAGGACAAGTCAAAATTCGTGTCGGTGGGATACTATCCTGCCCGCGGTTATCAACCGCTAGCAGAATTCGGAGGCGCCAAGAAACTGCCTCTGCTCCTCGACGCTCAACAACTGCAAACAATGACCGAGAATATCGCCGCCCTGTGCAACGCTATGTCTACAAACGAACATTTCAGCAAGAAGGACAGTGACTTTAAAATGAACACGACCGGCAGTTACAGGATTGCCAGAGTGTATCTCGGCAAACAGTACTTGTCATTCACGTACGAAGAGTTACGTAATCTAGCCTACATCATGTACATGATTCACAACCAGATGACGTTCTACACAGCCGCCATGACTGATGTAATAGCCTATATCGATACAGCTTACGACTCTGTTACTTTTGTGGAGCCTCCCTCCACCACAAACAAATCTATCAATTATTATCAACTGTTTGAAGAAATCAAATCTGTATTAACAGTCTAAACATACTCTGTCTGTGTGTGTAAACATGATCTGTACTTTTCTGATGCAATAAATTACGCCTACTTAAAACTGAACACGCATGCGCTGTCGTTATTTCATTTTGCTACCACTAGACGTCTCTACTATCTAATCCCACTATATATTATCAACTGTTTGAAGAAATCAAATGTGTATTAACAGTCTAAACATACTCTGTGTGTATGTGTACACATGATGCAATAAATTACGCCTACTTAAAAACTGAACGCGCATGCGCAGTCGTTATTTCATTTTCCTACCACTAGACGTCTCTACTATCTAATCCCCCTATAAAGAGAACGGTAAGCGTGCGTATAGACACACTTCTAATGTGTGCACCGAAGCCTCCGCCACCAACGCGATGGACGACTACGATGGCCCCACCCCATCATCAGGAGAAGAAGATAGTGACTGCGACTGTGACTGCTCGCTCCAAACTCAGCCTCCTACTCCGCCGGTGCCTGACACCAGCACCGGCAGCGACAGTCAGCCCCCGGCAAAACCTCCAAGGTCCGCAGACATACCGCCGGATCCAGCCCCTCGCACTTTCCAAAGTAGGGAACCCCTACTACGATGGGTGCACGTTGCTGACAGCCCAAGAGCAAGCTATCCAGCGATGGGAATTACCCCGACGTCCCTAATACGGGACACTAGCTAGACGCATACGCACATTCTACCAAGAGGCAGCAAGGTGGGATCCCGAAGGAAAACCTTCAGTGGGGTCTATAGCTGCGGCCGGATTCTACTATGACGGTGGGTTTACAATTATTATTATTTAAATTTCAAAACTTTCAAATTTCCCACACTTATTTAAATTTCAAATTTCAAATCTCCCGCCTCTGTTATCCGCGACACTCCGTCACAGAACTCTATGCTCTACTAGTAGTAGTACCACAGCTCTCAACAGATGTACATGTACACTATTCCTAACCACACACGAACTAATTCCCCAGCTAAATTATTTTATCTCTCATTCCAGGGTGGGCAGATGGCTGTTTGTGTTGTTATTGTGCCGGGGCATTATTTGAATGGAAGGAAACTGATATACCATTTATCGAACACGCCAAATTCTTCCCTACCTTCCCATTTATCAGATACGTCAAGGGACACGCCTTCATTCACGACCAACACCGCGAATATCGCACCGAATTAGATTAACTTTCACTTCCCTAACCAAACGCTCACTGTCACTGAGATGCACACTTTTTAATAATAACTGCTGATCACTCACCGTGGGTTGTTCAATCAGCACGCGGGCAGCAACGGCAACAGGCGGTGGTGGCGGCAGCACAGGCAGTGGACAGCAGCAGGCACCGTCAATAATGGCCTAGGGCGTCGGGCGGCAGCAGCAGCAGGCACGGTTTTTGTTAGACATTACAAATTGTATGAACTTCTGAACATTCACACACACAGAGAATATATCACTACCCACATCAACAGTTGTTCACTTACCGTGTAACTAATCGATGCATAAGGGAGTCTCAGCAGCAGCAGCAACCGACTACAATAATGGTAGCAGCAGCAGCCGCTGGCAATGTTCTGTTTCAAAATACATACACTCTCTTAATTCACTTTTCAACACTCAAAAACAATATACAGTTTTCAACATTTTCACTCACCGCTTTAAAAGTGATGATCGGCGTCGTCGTCTTAGGCGTCAGCGGCGTCACTTGTTTTTTGAGCGCTTCGTACACATTGCAACAGCAACACAATGCAGCGTGAATGCAAAACGTCTTCCAAACTGCCCTATTTATATTGTAACAAAACACTCATTCTGCATTGTGTCACAGGCCTCGCTATGCTAAACCACTGCAACTGCAGTGTCAGCAGTGACATCACTCCTTCGCTAGCTGCATGTACGGGGCTGTCCACTTCCTCCCACACGCCACACCCGACGACGGCAGCGACTACTTATTTTAATATATAAATGCTGCACTCCCGCAAATACACACAGGCAACTTACTGCTATTGCTAACAACACTGTCGTCATGTCTCTGCTGCAAGCTGCCGAACAATACCTGTCCTCCATCGATACGTGGCCTTTATACATAATAACCTACCTCTTCGCTGAAACACATTCACCCAGGGTCGTCGAGGAATTAACAGCATTTTTCGCAGGCAATGCTGTGCCTAAAACACTCGCCTACAGGTTATATAGCGCCTGTAATCCCGAGGCAGCAAACGAGCTCGTGCGCCAACTATTCTACGCGCGATTTTCCTTGTGGCACTCTTCCGACACCGTCCGACGCCACTCCATGTATTATGACATACGTATCAAGAAACACGTACGTCTAAATGTACCATATTCCACATAGCTCTGCGATCTTGGGGAAAATCCAGTACCCGTACCTGGCTGGCCTGCCCTGAAATTAGGCGTGGTGAACACGGCAACTCTCATGATGAAAAACGCCGCGTTGCGGCTGGTAAGTCAAAAACAATTGTAAAAACTTTCTGTTAATAAAACCAATCTCTCTCTATGTACACCATATTTACTTCTCTTCATTTCACACTTTGTACACCCTGTTACACCCTGTTACACCTTAAGCTAAGATAACAACAGTACGTGCTTATTGCTGGTTTAGAACCAGCCAATAAGAGCCACCTTACATACAGCATCTCCTTATTTGGAAACGATCACACGACGCCATCTTTGACATCCAGCATTACCGTATTTGGAAACGATCAGACGGCCGCCATCTTTAACATGCCACGCCTAAACATCACATCAACGCAGCTCCAGCTTCAGCTACAAGACTACACGGCAGCATCACGGTAACCCATCCTTTACCCTTACCCTACAACCATACACAGCGCTACATTCAAATGGCATGCGACAGTGATGACAGCCTGCCACACCTTCTCCTTATTTGGAAACGATCAGACGTCCGCCATTTTTGATATGTCACGCCTAAACATCACATCAACGCGGCGCTATCTTCAAGCTACCAGACTACACGGCAGCATCACGGTAACCCACCCTTTACCCTTACCCTACCAAACCTTACGGTAGCACATACCACCATACACAGCGCTACATTCAAATGGCATGCGACAGTGATGACAGCCTGCCACACCTTCTCCTTATTTGGAAACGATCAGACGGTAGCCAACTTTGATCACACACACCTACAAACACATCCCAAACACCTGGGTCAAAACGGACCAAGCCAATGGCGTACGATTAAAAAGGGAGATGTCATCCTGACGTCACCTACCACGCCCTGACTCCTTACATCTCCACTCACATACCAGTTGGCGTGCGACCTTCGACTACACCACATCAACACTGCTGCTGCTGCATTTTCAAGCTACCAGACTACACGGCAGCATCACGGTAAACCGTCCTTTAGCAGCGCCACCATCTTCAAGCTACCAGACTACACGGCTGCATCACGGTAACCCGCCCTTTAGCAGAGCCATCTTTAAGCTACAAGACTACACGGCAGCATCACGGTAACATATATATATATACCACCATACACAGCGCTACATTCAAAATGACGATTCCTTTTTCCAAATTCCCTAATCCTTTTTAAAGGAAAACACTACCTATGGCTCGCGACCCACATCTCTCCGAACCGATCCACAACACAGGGGGTCAAGACGGTTTTCCAAACTCCCTAATCCTTTTTAAAGGAAAACTCTACCTATGGCTCGCGAACCCACCCATGGCTCGCGACCAACCAACCGATCCCCAACCTAGGGTAAGGGTACCTAATCCTTTTTAAAGGGAAACCCTACCTATGGCTCGCGAACCCACCCATGGCTCGCGACCAACCAACCGATCCCCA
>Ga0268261_10001066_pt1 | contig 18482 bp, 16 predicted proteins | sample TergutNc150P1_FD_190353 | JGI IMG/M metagenome (GOLD analysis project Ga0268261, IMG submission 190353) | Nasutitermes corniger P1 segment gut microbial community from laboratory colony in Florida, USA - Nc150 P1 (SPAdes) (version 2) | ecosystem: Host-associated > Arthropoda: Insects >...
TGGGGGGGGGGGGGAATAGTGACCTCACCTTGGAATTCAGCTGTCAGTTAAGGATAATTAGAGATAGGGAAAACAGGGATACTCCTTTCAAAGCCCCAGAGATATTAAAAAAAAATTGAAACAAGATAGATGAATACAGACGGAAGTGGCTTTTACACTTGCAAAGAATGCCACTAAACCAAATCCCTTTGAAATCATATCACTACAGACCACAAGGAAGGAGAACAATTTGAAGACCAAAGAAATATTGGCGAAAGCAGTTGTAACTCTGGAGACGGAATGGATCAAAGGGTCCAATCATTGGTGTTTATGATGATGATGAAAATTAAAACCTGTACTGAAATGGAATAAAATAAACTTACAAAACCTATCAAAACTTAAAGAATATAGATCATTACTACATAATAAGTTGATAAACTTAGAACCTAAACAAGACATAAATGATGAATGGGAACAAATAAAGGCAGCAATAGTTGATGCAGTAAGAAATGTAATACAAATACAAGGTAAACCACCCAGGAATGAATGGTGGGATGAAGAATGCAAGAAAATTACTTTAAAAAACCAAAGCAAGGAAAAAAATGGCTACAATTGAAGACAAGAACAAGTTGGAACACATACATTGATAGAGGAAAACAAGCAAATTAAATACTCATACAAAAGAAGAAAAAAATGGCTTAACAGTAAAATAACCCAAATAGAAGAAAACCACAGGAGAAATGAAACTAAAAAATTCTTTGAAGGAATATGAAACTGTAAACAACAAAGTAACACTTCCTATAATATGTAAAGATGCTAAAGATAATGTTATATCCCAGCCAGATTTAATCCTAGAAAGATGGAAAGACTATTTTTGTAAGATTCTTAATATATCAGAAAGTATAGATATACAGACTATTATAAGAAAATGCACAAATAATCAACCACAAATTCCACTACCATCATATAATGAAATATGCTTTATAATCAATAATTTGAAACTGAACAAGGCAGCTGATTCTGATAATATATCTCTAGAATTGCTTAAGCATGGAGGTAGAACATTAAAACAAAAATTATACAAATTAATCATAATGATATGGAATAATGAGCAAGTACCACAATAATGGAATGAAGGAATTATCTTTCCAGTTTATAAGAAAGGTGACAGACTAAATTGTAACAACTATAGACCAATTACATTATTAAATATAGCATATAAAATATTTGCTATTTTACTGAATAAGAGATTAATGGAAAATGTAGAGAATAAACTGGAAGATAAACAGATGGGGTTTCGCCCAAATAGATCCACTATAGACAATATTTTTATTGTAAGAGTTTTTTTAGAAAAGCCATGACCATAATATTGATTTGTATAATATATTTGTGGATTACACACATGCTTTTGACTCCATTTACAGGAATAAATAAAGTTTAATGAATTTTGAGGTGCCAGATAAATTAATTAGATTAATAGCCTTAAACTTAACACACACAAGAGCAAGAGTTAAGGTAAACAGGGATCTTACAGAAGAATTTATAGTAAAATGTGGAGTCAAACAAGGAGATCCCTTATCAGCAACCTTGTTTAACTTAGTTATTGATACAATACTAAAACAGATGGAAATAAGGGGAAATATTACCACATGTCTGAAACAATGCACTGCATATGCAGATGATACCCTGCTAACAACAAGAACTAAACAGTCCTTATTAGACACATTTCAGAAACTAAAAGAAATATCAGCACAATATGGATTGATTGTAAATGGTCAAAAAACAAAATACTTAAGATGCATGAGGAAAAATTATAAACTAGAAGAATTATAAATTGACTCAATGTACCTAGAACAAGTTCAGTCCTACAAATATGTGGGATCAACTGTGAATAGTGATAACTCAGTAGAAGAAGAAATTCAATATAGAACAACACTTGGAAATAAAGCATATTATGCTAACCAATGTTTCTTCAAAAGTAGACTGTGCTCCAAGAAATCAAAATTGAAACTGTACTGGTGTGTCATAAGACCAATAGTAACATATGATTGTGAAGCATGGGTTTTGAAAGAAACTATAAAAAACAAGTTAATGGTATTTGAAAGGAAATTGTTAAGAAGGATTTGTTTGGTCCTACAAAAGAAAGAGATGGTACATGGAGAATCAAAACAAACGATGAACTAGATGAATTAATAAGACATAAGAATATAATAAATTGCGTAAAAGCACAAAGATTAAGCTGGTTTGGCCATTTACATCGAATGCTGGAAGAGAGAACGGTAAAAAAGTTATATAAGTGGAAACAGATGCTAACACGACCACTAGGGAGACCAAAGAACAGATGGGAAGATAACATTAGAAATGACATGAAGAAACTGAAGATAAAGAATTGGACTAACTACATCCAGGATCGCAATAAGTGGAAATCATATGTTGAGAGGGCCAAAACGTTCAAAGATTGAAGTTGTAGCACCTAAAGAAGAACAGTCACAGAGAAGAGATTCAGTGTTGTATATTTTCTTCTGGGTAGTTCCCTGGCGTCTGAATTTTATATGTCGACGTTTTGGAGCACTCTGTCTGTTCCATCTTCATAGGCAAGTAGGTACCTATTTGCCTATGAAGATGGAACAGATAGAGTGTTCAGAAACGTCGGCATATAAAATTCAGACGCCAGGGAATTACCCAGAAGAAAATATACAACATACAGAACATGGCGAAAGTTTGAAATCAAGAAGAGATTCATTGGTCTCAGGCTAAGACAGTGGACCATCATTCTTTGGGGGATGATTGTGATATTTGGTCAGATTTGTGTGCACATTTTTGTGCTCTCAGATGGATACTTTCACCCCTACAAAAGATAAAATTGTGGCCATGTAAAGAATACCAGGCCTTTGCTCCCCACGGTTCATTGGCCATATTAAGCTGTCACATTCATGACGACCTTGTCAGCGGACTAACAGTCTGTGCATTATGCATGCCCTGAAATCAGAAAAGCCAGAAAGTTCACCACAGATTGTTTATTAAGTCCCTAGATAAACAACAACAGGAACTGTGGGATGTAAATTTTTTGCATCTTTTGCCTCTTTTCCCTCCATTTTTTTTCTCCTCCTCCATCTTGCAGTTCTGATTTTAGGTTGCATCAGTAGTTTCTGATTTTAGGAAACACTAGTCTAAAACCCAACAGTGTTCAGTTTCATTTGTTGTATTTATGGTTTATTTTTCAGTGCTCTCAGTGGCTCAGACTATATAGCTTACAATTGTAGGGTTGTTAATAGATGATGAAAATGAAAGGATGTGGGAGTTATCATGGCCTGTTTTAAAGTACTGTTCTGTCAGTCACCTGGATTTTTGGAGGAAGACAGAAATTTTCAGTCAGGAAGGTTTTGTTTCCAGGCCAAGATTGGAACTGGACACCTCTCAGATACAAGGCATAAGTGTTAGCACTGAAGACATCTTGTTTGGTCTCATTTCACATTGCCATGACACATGACTTGGTAAACTTCAGGTTGATTAAAATTTATGTTACACAATTACACTGGTAATTGTCATTTATTCTTACAACAATGTCCTATTCATCCATCAGGACTTTTTTTGGGTGCATTTGCGCAATTTTGAAAAGTGACAGCTTCATCATGTCTGTTTGTCTGCTCAACCATCCGCCTGATTGGAACAGCTCAGCTCTCACTGTATCTGTCGAGATTATTCAAGATTCATGAAAATCTGACAAGAATAGTGATTACTTGAAATGAAAACCTAAGTACATTTTTGATAATATTTCCGTGGATTCTTCTTAGAATATGAAATGATTCAGACAAATTTGTATAGAAAATCAGACACATATTTTACATTCAATAGCTTTTTTTAAAAAATGCTGCCGTTTATGGGATAATGTGATAGAGCCAGAAAGGACACACATGACAAATATTACAACACAAGAAAGATGTGATATGCATGCCAGATAACTAGGGTGAGAACACAGGCACACACTCATAACATTTAATACTTATTGTTTTTATATGGCAATGATGGTTATGTGAACACTACTCAGTGTTATATGTATATTGCCTTTATTGTGTGTATCTGTCCATACGTTTATTTTTATATCTTATTCTCCCATGTTTTGAAAAGAATTAACTGTTCCTGATGTGTGTAAATATCAGGGTATTCTCAGTGTAACCCAGTTACTGGTAGTGATTCGGATTTTGTTTAATGCCAGAGTGTACAATGCCAATTTGTTAATAGGTAATCACATTTTAGCCATTTTGAAATAGCTGTTTGTCTACAGTATGAAACGAGGCAGTATGTTTGGCTTGTCTCATCACACAGTCAGATTTCACAGAGTGATGGGTTATGTGCCCATCTAGATGAACAGTGAGTGTGAGATGATGTGGTTTGTTTCAGGTGTGGCGATTTTAACCAGCACAAGTGTGATGTGAGGTCATCCTTACAATAGAAAACTGAGAATGCGTGGGTTTGGGTCCCTCCTGGAGGTGGTGTGAAGGAACAACCATTCATCATTGTATTAAAAAGATCCAGCAGCTGTCTCCTTTATGCTACCCCCAGCAGAAGTGCAAAAGTTTACTGTGATATTGTGTTGTTGATTGTTGTTCATTTGTTGTTGTTGCTGCTGCTGCTGCTGCTGCTATGTGCTGCAACAGTCCAAGGGTGAGATTGCCAGTGCTCAAAGCTCCATGCGTGCCTCCCTGTTCTTTCACAACTTTACCCACCATTATTTGGAGTCTTGATTTAAAATTTAAAGGGCATTTTATTTTTATTTACATGAAAGCTAAGGTCAGTAAGAGTCAAAGACTCACTGAAAGACATCTGAAATAATTTACACAATACATATTCTTTGTGAGCCCTAAAATATAATGTACTGTATCTGAAATAATTTACACAAAATGGATCCTGTGTGGTCCTGAAACATAGCACATTATATCTGCAATAGTTTACACATTATGGGCCCTTTGTTGTCCTAAAACATAACACATTATTATCTGAAATAGTTTACACATGATGGACTCTGTGTGTTTCTGAAATGTAACACATTTTGTCTGAATCAGTTTACATGAGACAAGTTGAGTGTGGTCAGTAAGATGATTATAGCTAAAGTTTTTCTTTAATCTATGTAAGGGTATTATTTCTACGAGGTACATGAATTTTAAACAACATTTTTTTGTGTGTTCCATTTTGAAATTGTGGCTCATTTCCTTTGCCTCTGAAGGCTGCATTCACATGACACTTGCAACAGCTCATAACCCTTCTTAATATAGAGATAAAATTTAACAGTTGAAAGTTGGGTTTTAAATATTGAACTCAGCATGTAAATTAGATGTGAAGAGTTTTTATTAATATATTTGAATATTTCAATAATGAAGTTTCTTGCACACATATAGGGAACAGCACATACATACCTACATTTAAGATATGAACTTCAATGAAACCATTATTTGAAGTGTTCAGTTACAATGTTTTATTGATCTGTTGGCTGCAGGTTTACAGAAGTACAGTCACATAGAAGCATTCTTTTCATGACAAATTACAAAAAACAAAATTATTGCACATGCACACTCATAGGTACCCTTGCTCTTAAGGGTGTGCAGAACATCCCGGAAGATTATTTGCTTAGCAAATGTCACACTTAAATGTGATATATCCTGCAGGATTGAAGAATTTTGTTAGTGCCACAGATGTTGGCATTTGATGCACTGTATCCAGTCTTCTGTAATTGACTACTTGTATTCTCCCTCACACTGTGAGCAGAAAGTATTCTTGTGTTGCGTCCTCTTATTTTTAAGAGGATGACTGTCAAAGAGTAGGGCTGTTCTAGTTTTTTCTTCTTTCCCTACTTGAATCATGTACTGTCTTCTTATTTGCATTTAAGAATGTTTTTGATGGGGGGAAAAAAACATTGCCTTGCTCCATGTACCTGACACTTACAATGTAACAATTGTTTATTCTGTCAGGATAGAATAAATGTTGGAATGATAAATTCTTTCACTTTCTGCCTCTTTTTCATTGTCCTTAGGTGGAAATTTCTTTTTGAGGCTGTTTGCAGATATTGCCTCTGCTGTGTTCTTCTTGATGGACATGGGTGTTTGCAATCCCTTGTATGTTTGGCCACTTGGGTCCTCATCCATATTTCTCTGATGCCAGTTACTGACTTCTGATTCTAGACATTGGGTTGAATGGATGTGCTCTTGTAGCTTGAAATTAATGTCTTGCTTTCTTCATTTTGGCAACTTTTGCACAAGAGTTCTAGAAAACCAAATGTCACACTCTGGAATTGCAGTTGTTCAGGTGGTTGTTTATCCATTTGTCAGCTTCAGCAGCATACACTGTAGCCTGAAGAAAACTTGATCTGATGGCTGTAACTTATGACCAGAGTGTGGAGGTTAAAGACAGCAGAGTTATAGAGTGTGCTGTGCAAAAGATAACAGCCTCTAGACTGCAGTGAGAAATGTGCTTGTCGAATATGAGGAGGACTTTGTCATCTTCAATTGGCTTGACATGGTCTGTGAAGTGCTTAAACCAGTCATTGAACAGGTCTGAATTTGTGAACACACTTAACCTTTTAAAGCCTACCGGTCACATGATGCACCACCAACAGTTTAACCTTCAACAACAGTACGCTCTGCCCACACTGTATTTATGTGTTCTGTATTTATCTGAGAACAAACAGCGACTTGTGCCACTTACAGCATAAACTGACTGGTTTTTATAACCGAGATGAAAAGTGTTTAGAGCGTGGTATGGACTGGGGCTTTAAATAAAGCGGTCTGTGCTTTGTCTTTAAAGGGTTAATGGTAGCATAGGATAAAAGCCTTCAGGAACATCCTTGAATAGCTCCATCTTTTTTCACTTTCTAGGAAAATTTATGGCAGGTGGTCCAAAAACACCTATAGGTTTTGTTCAGTAAACTGCTGTGATGATTGGGCCTCTGTCTGATGAAACTACTCTGGAAACTAAACATTTCTTAATGAAAAATTACTGGGGGTTTTGTTTCTGCTGGTTCTTTTGCTTCTTCTGCTGTTAAAAAAGAGTTGTTGGAACAAGCCATTATTGGAACATGACGCTTTCAATTAGTTATTTTACTTATCAGTCAATTTCAGTTTCATTGACTGTGACATAAACAGAACAAAATATATTTTGGAAATCTCATAGTTTGCTGAAACTGAGGCACCTGGTCTTTAATGGTACTCATGGCTTTCATTTGTTTCCTAGAGGTAAGTCTTTTGTTCCATGAGCGGTCATAACTCTTCTCTGGCTTTCTGCATTTGAGATTCTTTGTTTTGCTTTGTTCAGAAGTTCCTCCATAGAAATCAATTTTATTTTTGACTTTGATATATTTTTAAGCCACTCTGAAAGATAACCAGGTCTTAAAAACTAGTAAAACTAAAGAACATGCAGAAATCACATTTCCTGAGTGAAGAGCAAATATTCCTAAAGTTCACTCCTACTATTAGCCTTTCTTGTTATGCATATGCTTCTGTGCTAGGAATGTGATGTATAAAATTAATTCTGGATAATGGCATGAGTCATAAGTATGAAACATGTTTGTAACGTTACCGCTTGAAACCATGCCTTTCAAGCTGTGTATACAAATGCCAAAACAGATCTCATTCATGTTAGGGACTAAGTGAAACACTGAAAAAATTACATCAAGAAGTATAAATCAATTGCCTACCTTTTAAATCCACGCACACACATACCAATGTGCTGACATCCTTTCTCTTACTCATGTGTGATAATATTGATAACATAACAGTTCCAAAACAAAACATGTCAGTCTTAGGACATTAATTTCTATTCTGTGGGGCCATATGCTTATATGTTCCTTTACCTTAGCACACAAAAATATTCTTTTACAAATATCATTGCTCTTATATTGAGCTCTGCACTGCTGAGAACAAAGTAAATCTTCTGTTTGCAGGAACGACATCTCAAGAAGGGATACACTTTATGCAACATGTCATTTATGTATATCAGCCACTATTCTTTGGAAGTTTTACTTGTGTTCTGTTTGCTGCAGTTACTGTGTGTCCTGAAAATATGATTCCCCTGAATGTGTGGGTATTTATACTTAATCATTTTGTACACATATTTGAAATTTCTGCATATTTAAAGTAGTATTTAAAGTTTAGTCACAAGGATGTTACATGCAAGAGCTGAAGAAGTGCTTGTGAATGGAACCTGACAAGTTCTGCTGTCACTGTTACCTTAAATGTGTGGCCCTGTTATGGCTATAGACACACCTGTGAAACACTTTGCTAGAGCCAAGGCAACAAGTGTTTAGCATGTGCACTGATTAATCTTGTAACACGGAATTGCTGTAAATACATATTATATATTTACTGGCTACAGAATTACACATAGTATTAACTGAAGTAAGATACTTGCAAGTACAAGGGATTCCCACACAGAGAGTACTTTATGTTAAAGTTTTCTTGTGAGAACTGACATAGGATTTTTTACTTTGTGTATTAGCTATCTTTTGTTACATTCAGAGTGAATCAGCAGTTGTAGCAGAGCAAGGCATTCTGGCCACTAGGATGAATGTAGATTTAAATATATTTGGTGATGAAACTGTGATTTCAGGTGAGAGTGTTATGCTGAAATTCTACTTTTTCTGGAAATTTTATTAATCTTAATGAAGTATATAACAAGAAGGATTTCAGATAGACTGTCATTATGTCAGATAACTAAAGTTAGCGTCACTGTTTGGTGTCTGTTAAAACCACTGGATTTATATGATGTTTGGTAGGATCAGTAACAGACTTCTCCTACGATTCGTTTATCAAGTAAAGAAGTTTATGTATGTAGTTTTGTTACACCATGTTCCAAAGTAATTTTTTGACATTTTTGTGTGTAGTACTAAATGTTAATTTTGCTATGGCAGTGTAATATGGTAATTGTACTAAAACTAATGAATTTAGTATGACTGGACACATACCAATTGGCGATTTATTATCAAAATTCCATTCTTCTGGGATGTTGTGCTCTCTCACTGGCTGTTCATTGCCCAGCATTTCAAGACCACGTAAAGGCCTCATATTCAAGGGTCCATGGTACAGTGGAGAATTGGACCATTGACTCTTGAAGATGAGGCCTCGAAACATTAGGCAACAAACAACAAGTGACAGAGTGCAACATCCCAGATGAACGGAGTTCTCAACTTCCACTTCAAAAACAGGTAAACTCACAGTTCATCAGTTAACAACCCATGGTGATACGAAGGACTGAGGACCGAATTTACAGATTCTAAAACTGCTTCACTAGGTATGTCAAAAATGGTGCTCTAAATGCAATACATGAGTAAATACAAGCTTTAAAATTTGTGCACAAATTCCACATTTCAGTTCCATAAGTTCTAGGGATTTGCATATCATTTTTTGTCATAGACAAATAATATAATTATTTGACTTGACTAACAAAAATTAAAAAGAATTTATATGATACTGAGTTAATGCAAAACTTGCATAAGTCAAAACTGCTTATGTCAGAGGATACTTGTACTGTCTGTAAGTACTAGACACAAAGCTCTTAATCTCAAAAGACAGACCTTCACTTCAAGAGATTTGTTGCATTTTCTGGCTGTGTGTAGTTCTGTTACCAGCGATGAAATGTTGTAGTGCAGTATATGATACAGACAGAAGCTTGGCTGCAACAGATCATATAGTGCCTGAATGTTTCCAGTCAAGCAACAGTCATGATAACAAATTGTGATGATTGTGGTCATGATGCCTATGATCTCTAGCTGGGGTGCTGCAATATAGGACTGCTCCCATACCACAAGATTGTATTATTTACAGTAATACTTTTGGGTTATGGAAACTAAATCAGTATTAAAAGCAGCTTCTTTTCTGAAATACTTGTGGTAAGAGTGCTTTTCTACACATGATCCAGAGTATCTGCCAGAACTGAATTTCTTGTTTCTAGGAATACTTTGAGCATGGTCCCTTAAACAAACAATTAGTGTATTTGCTGATTCATTGAACATGATAATATTCACAAGTTCCTAATCCCTTGCTGTAATTCATTCACCTACTAATCCTCACCTATTTAACAGTGTAAGTGTATGTAATTTGAAACACTTTCACTGTAATAGACCCATATAAATGTATTTATACTTCATAATAAAATCAACATAAATGAATTCTCTTTTAACATGTACCTATGGTCTGCCAAACCATTAGATATGACTGTTTCTCCTATGGAAGCAGCAGTGCAACATAGATAGTTAAAAGTAGACTATTCAGGTATGTAACAGACAACAAATTCAAGAGAAAGCCAGCACACAAATGTATTTTGGAACAGACATCTCAGATCTTATTGCCACCCAAAGATAATATGTTTACACTGATGTCAAGAATGGGAACGCCTGACAAACCTGTACAAATGACTGCAGAGACACCCCTCCTGTACAAACAGAAGTTCTCCATACTCCTTTGACATCAGCTTCACTTGTAGTGTAATTTGTTTTTCTCTGGATTTGTATTTTTAATACGGGTTTGAACACTCAAAAGACCGTACTTACTCCAAGTGCCCCTGTTACAAAAGCATCATTAATCAATCTCAAGCAACAGTCTCTCCATACAGCCTTGACTAAACAGTGCAAGTTAGGAAATGTACACACAGTATAACAAACCTGGTGCATTTTCATGCTTTTATGTTATTTAAGTATCTTTTCAAAACTGTAAGACTTGCAGGGAAAATGTATTAATTACAAAAATAGATTTTCCTCCTCAGTTCTTTTTTGAAGCTTTTTTTTTTTCTTTTTTCTCCCATAAACATTTTGTGAGTTGCACTTGAGATGCATGCAGAAAGTGACATAGATCTTCTTGTCAAATGTCGGTTGCATTTGTCCGATTTTAACCAGAACTGGATGTGTTGACAAGTTTTAGTTCAGATTTGTGCCATAAAATTTCAAGAAAATCTTCACGTGTGCTGGTGAAAGTAATAGTTGCAATTTTGCAACTTTTGTTTACTGTGTCTCAAAAAGTGAACATTTTAAAATTCCATCCAAAGGAGTGAACTGAGACTCATACTCACTACAGTTTTGTGAAAATTAGTATGATAAAATGGAATAGAAATTCTAATAATGTGCTGGTAATACCGTTGGAAATTTAAGTTCATAATATGTATAGTATGGTATAAACACTGAACTGGATAGAAAAGAATCAGAATGAGAAAGGAACTGATAAATTATAAGGGAGCAAATCTCTCATAATTTAAAGGGTGGCATTCCTTGTAAATTGAGTGTTAAGGCAAAATTCCTATCATCTGACAGATAATCAGAAATCCTAATAATCCGGCACTTGAGGGCAGTAGTTCCAAGACCTGAAGTTCTGTTTCTCAGAAAAAATCTCATCGGTGAAACAGGCAGATCGCAGGGACATGTTCAAAAAGGCCTCCGAAAGTGTCCGTACATCAACCATTGTAGTATCTCCTGACTCCATGTCTCCTGCTCCATCACCTTCTTCAGCTATGAAGATGCCAGAGTACACAGAAGAAGAAGAAGAAGAAGAAGCAGATGACCCTGAATCAGCATGCGAATGAGATATCCAAGTGGAATATTGTTATGATTAGTTGTACATCCCAAGTATAGTAGCAGTGACAACAAATTACCTGTGAGAACTGAGGTCAGGATAGGTATTGTCTGATAATCTGGAATATTCAATAATTTGGTACATGTCCAGTCCCATGCAAGTCCGATTAATGGAATTTTGCTGTAATATTTTAATGCCATACAGAATATTAAGGAAGTGAGAATTATAAGATGAATGGATTGTTGAAGATTTATTTCAGATTGAAATTATTAATGCCTGAAGGCAGGAGGACATTGAAATTGGTGAACAAATAGACTTTTGAAATCTGAGCCTCTGATGTGTAAGGAATGTCCATAAAGTGTATCTGGTGTACAGATGTTGTTTTAAAATGACCTGCTTAGTTAATTTCTTTAGTCTGACTTTCTTATCCATATTTCTGAAAACTGAGTTGTAAAACATTATGCCACTGAAATTGATATTTCTGTTTATCTACTAAATATAATTGTATGAAGCTGCTGCTACTACATGTTCTTTATTGTATTTGGAATGTATAATCTAAACAATATTTTGATACATAATATATTATTCTGTGACGTTACCAGAGTTCCAGCTGTCTAAGAGCACAGGTATAAATTAAAATTTTACAGACCATAAGGCAGTTAATAAGACCTGTATAAGTTGAACTGTGTAAGAATCAGTTAGAGATACATCAGATTAAGAATGAGAATGATAGCATTAGCCGAAAAATATTGGCATACTTGTACTGTAGTATTTTCTGAACCATTACATTTTGGACTTGGAGCAAATAAAATTACCCTATTTAAACTTTCAAAGACTAGGGGTTTCATTATGTACCACCAGGTTTACCATTCAAAAATTCTACATGATGCTATTTTTTTCTATTTTATACGGACCTCAGAACAAACAGTGACTTTTGCTGTATATGGCATTAACTGATTGGTTTTTATAACATTGGCGGAATGTGTTTCCTGCAAGTTACGAACCGATTCCGTATGTAAAGCAGATTATGTTCAGTCTTTAAGAGGTTAATACTGTAACTTTTCAAAGCATTCACACAACGTAAATTTACTACTAACATACTTGGTACATAATAATTTGTGCTGATTAATCCCAATAAAAATAATTAATTTCCAATCTTTCCGCATTAGGAAAATTTTATTATTCTAACCATGTGAATAAATTAGTACTATATCTACATTTATTATTCTAAGTAAAAATTATAAAGTGAAAGTTTACCTACCATGTCATGAAGAGACTTAGGAGAGTGTTCATCAGTGCCAAGTAAAAAAAAAAAGTAAAGTAATTCGATTACCAGCCTGGACAAGCCCTAAGGGTTCCAGGAGGTTGAGGCTCCCAGATTTCTAGACAATCGACACATGAAGGTGGTAAGGTTGTCAGCCCTACACACCAGCCGCCTTTACCCCCAGGAAACATTCCTGGTACTCATTTTTGTTAGAGGCTGAGTCGACCCTAGGGCCATAGTGCGGCCGGAAGGATTATGTCAATGAAAAAATCCAGTGACACCATCGGGAATCGAATCCGCGACCTTCTGGCTTGTAGCACAGTGCCTCAACCAACTGCGCCACTGCGTGCCCCATCAGTGCCAAGTACATAATTATAAATAAAGGCAGACAAAATTGAGACCCATGACAGATCAGGGCAAGTTCTTTAATGTGCAAGAGACCTCTGGTACTGCAGATGTCAGTGACTGGAAGCAAGATGCCATACAACATACTGTACATACTGCATGATAAGCTTGCATAAGGGCAGTGTACTATATGCCCTTGCTACTCATAAATTGGTTAAAATAAAGTAACTAAAAATTCTTATGCTGGAAGAGCTGGGTCTGCATAGTGGTGAGAATGCAAGACAAATGCATACTGGTGCAAAAAAGCAACATAAACAGCATTTTAAAAATTATATTAAAATTATGACAAAGGGTGAATGTTCACTGAGGATCATACAACTGTATTTTTTCACACAGGTTTGGGTGTTCAGAGTGTGTTGCTGAAGGTGAATGTGTTTTTACCAGAACAGACTGAAGTTGCTCTGGATTGATTTCATTTCTGTACATACTGAGCTGAAGTGGCAATAGACATTAAAAGTTTCACACTTACTGATAAATAAGCTGTTATACTTGGACATTGTTTTATTGTTGTCACTGAAACACATTCACAGAATGTTGTGATCCTCCCTGCAATAGCAATTTCAGAACATATCATGCAACTGATACGGATTTTTCAAAAACATATCTGCTGTCTCACATCTGTCTTTATCACGAGTTCATTCTCCACTGTATTGGTACTTACGAGTGTAAATTGAACACGTATGACAGTGGATTTTTACTTTACTTATTTAATTCTACTTGTTCCAGTTTTGCATGACTTGTATCTCTCCCCATGGTAATACTGTGTGCCTGTGTGTCCCTCCACTTGGCCTTGCCACTGTCATTTAGTCTACCAGTTCATCATCTTGGCTTATTTCCATATACTTAGTTATCCTCCATATTTTATCTACATACATTGTCAAAACCACTCTAATATTATTACTTCAATATTGCTTCCTTAAGGGTAATTTTTGATGTGCCTACTTTCTTGCTGCTATGTAACTTATTCTTTCTCTCTTGTTTATGCCAGTCATGTTTTTGAAGTATCATGCTGAAATTTCCTTATTGTTTACTATGTCTAAGAGTTATAGAATTTTCTTTTATATGGTATTTTGTGGCATGCAAAGATCTAGCATCACATGCTTTAAGTAACTTTAGAAGTATCTAGTAGGAAGATTCTGAATTTTCATGATGAGGTAATGGATGAGGGTGATGACCAGCAGAAACAGCACACAGGTAATACCGTAAAGTATATCAAAACAAAATATTACATGTGCTCTGCAATATGTATATGTATAAACATGGAGTAATATGCTGTATCTTGTGTCACTATTTCTGTCAGTATTTTCTCATAGCTGCACTTCCAGTTCTTGTCTATACCATTAATGACCCAAACCTGAGCACATCACATGTCAAATGAAGTGATGGAAAATTACAATATTTCAAAATTTTCCATTGCGTGAAGATGATCTATGTATAGTATATATAGTATTATTGACTACTAAATTTGGTTCATGAGAGAACACCTAATTGATGGCACGTACATCTTGTGCTGCAGACCAGAAGAAAAATTGAAAAATTTTTACTGGGTTTCTGTCACATTGTCAGAGTTTGTGCTGTTCAATAATAATAAAAAAAAAAAACCTTTCCATATTATTAAAAAAATGTAATCTTTACAAGATTATTTTACATTTTTATTTATAGGAGTGACATGTAATGCCAAAATATGCTTTTTTTCTGAGAAATTTAATGTAAAAATTAAATACATTCAGGAAATCGTAGTTGTTTAGACACGAATAGATCTCTTATGTCTTTTGTACTCAGTGTTCCTACTTTATCTTCTTTCATAGTTTTAGCAGTCAACTTGATTCTGCATGCTGTTTTATGTCAAGTGATGAATGGAAAGGCATCCCATTTGTCCCACTTTTTCCACACCTGTTCCAGTTTTATGGGTTTAAAAGATCTCTGCCACATTTTTCTGCAAAACTTAGTTTGGGATGCAAAATACTCTAATTTTTTCCAAGTAATAAAAATATGACATTTCTGTCAATGTGTATGAACATTTTGACATTGCTACAGTGAGAAAACATCTAAAGGCATAGGATAGCCGTCAAAGAGTCTGTAACAGGAAGGAATGTGGGTGGGGGGAGGGGGAGGGAGGGAGAGAGAGAGATGTAGATTGAACAGTTCAATTTCAAAGGAATTTCTTTTACCAATTTCCATGCCTTGTTCTTCAGCAATGCAAACCTAATATACAATATCTGGTCCACAGAGAAGTACGAATGGGCACTTCGGAAGAAAGCAACTAGAGGACTGTGCTGAGGTGTTTTTTTACCTTGCATACTATTTTTACTTTTTTTTATGAAATCAGTAACTGTCTTAGTATGATCTGAGTGAACTTGGCCAATTTTTGTTACTGTTTCTGTCCTCTTTGTTATCCAGTGTTCTTTGCTTTTGGTGTTTTATATCATATTCATTTTTTCATGCTATTACAGCTATCACAGTCTTTTATGTGAATGGACAGATATCACAAGTACATGTTTACAACTACTGCACACTAGCCCCAGTGTTGAGCTTAAGAACAGAGTAAAAATTGTGTGTTACAAATGGACCATCTAAAATATAGATAACACAGCTCTTGTGGTTAGATATACCTTTCTGGTTATGTCAGCACCTGTAGTGACATTTGTCCATGCTAGCATTAATATGCCTGTGATGGCCACTATGCCTCCTCATCAGTGTGAACATATTATATTGTAGATCCATTGGTAAGAAAGTCAACTAATATTCAGCCTTCACTACTGCTCTATATTTTATGCAAATAGCTAGCAGCACAATGTGTAAGTCAGTGAACTGGGTTAAAAAGTTGTTCGTGAATAAATATATAGAGCAGTAGTGAAGGCTGAATATTAGTTGTCTTTCTAACCAATGGATCTACAATGTAATATGTTCACACTGACGAGGAGGCATAGTGGCCATCACTGGCATATTAATACTAGCATGAAAATATAACAACTACATTTACCATCAAACATATCAAATTATGATAGCTATTTTTTCTCATAGCATTAGCAATGTTCTTCAGTTTATTAGCAAACAAAATACTTGTTGAATTTAAAGTTTTCTTAAATTATATTACATTCAAAAAAACACTCACACATACACAAATGCCACAAAATATTTACATTGTTACAAGTTCTACAAATGTAATAACTATGAACATATCAAACATAACCTAATTTTTAAGACTGGTATTCCCTTCATGGCACAGAGTGGTTACAGATTTCCAGCCCAGCGCTGCACCATTGTTAATGTCAGTGCACAACACAAAAACATTTACAGTACAATATAAACCACAAATTCCACAAATATAGTTACAAACAACATAATAAATAATAATGCAATAGTGGTGAAAGGCATACAAAAGTTATGAGCACATCAAGTGCAATTAAGTGGAGCAGTGAGGTTGTGGAAAAAAGATAAGTCTGTTTCAATAGGTGCTTTTTCACTAAATGGACATGACAGTTTGTACAGCACATTAGCAACAAGAGCTGTGTTTATGGTTCCCACTTTAGGCCATGAATCAACCAATAGGCAATTCACAGAATTTCATAGCTCTGCTGGCCAACAATACAGCTCCAGTCTTCCTGTTTGGAGATATCATGACATGCTACTGCAAGCTTTCACTTGCCATTTCTTGGCTGAAGCTGTCATCATCATTAGCCATGTTATAAGTCACTGTATGTGCAGAATGCCTCATGTTGTAAAATGTTCAAGTGTGTTCATTGTGTTTATCTCTTTTCATGTCATCCACATTTTGATACTGGTGTCAGCAATGCCTGCACCTTGAGCCGTTTCTCCTTCAATTCCTCTGTACACTGGTAAACAGATGTCACTGACTGCCAAATTTTTCACAGCAACCTGCAGAAAAATTAATTAGGAGGCACATGCACCAAACTTATATTCATACAAAAGAATAATTACCTCATTTCTCATATTACAGGCCATGTTTAACTGTATATGGCACTAATGTGTGTAACTGAACTATGCCCATGACTGTGGATAACATTTGTCATTACATGAAACCTTTTAATTTTCAGCAAATTTATGTATTTACGTATATACACTGAGAATGATGGCTGGAATGGAAGGCCTAACCATGGTAAGGTCAGCTAAAGAATAATGCTCATTTCTCCTACCACCACAACAACAGTAGCTGTCATAATAGTTCTTATGTAGAATTATAAAGAGCTCTTCTCATGCTGTATTTTACAAACCATTGCAAGTCCTGTATATGAATTTGGTTACTATATCAAAGTGAGAGTCACCATTTTAATGCTGACCTACTGGTGTGATAAAATCTGGAACTTCCTCTTTATGGCTTTCTGCCTACTAGCTTCATTCATTGACTGAGTATTTCCTTTACATCACAAAGGAATTGAAATCTTTGTGACACTTTTCATAATTCCATCTTCTGTTCCTTGGTATTGAAGAGAAAAACCAGCTGACCTAATCCAGTAAAAGTCAACGCCCTTCTGCATAGCATGTGTCACATTCAATTCAACTGACTCTTCAGTGAGTCACCATTGACATCACATTCTCCAAAACAGTCACAGCAGTACCAACAGTCTCCACCACATTCTCAGTTGGATGTATAACAGACTGTACTGTACTGCTGTACTGCTTAAATCTCGAGTAGATATGAAAAAAGTGATGGCACTTCTGATAACAGACATTTTTTCAGTGTGTCACAACTGTTATCAAGCAAGTGCATGAACATGCCACCTGTGGCCCACAAGACCTTGTTTCCATGGCTGCATTGAACTTGCACCGCAATACCCCACGTGCTTTGATCCTTGCCTAGAGATCAGCTTTGTTATGATTACAGATAATAAATTACAGTAGTAAAGTTTGTTTTAGTTTTCATGTCATCAATACAGATACATTAAGAATAGTTTACTTTACACACTTTCAATCACTGATAACACTAGCCTGCAAAAAAAAACTTTTTTTCTGCGGTAAAAACCAAAATAGGTGGGTTCTACTAATTTCGTTGTGCTGAATTCAAAAATGCATTTTGTTTTGCCGTATCACGTCTGGTTATTTGGCAAAAATGCAAAATGTTATTTTGTCATTACGTAAAATTTTCAATAACTTAGTGGTGATTGAATTGGATATATTACATATAAATGTTAGTATTCAACATGCAATCTTATTTTTTCCTACATTTAACACAAGTAAAAGCTGCTTTGTAAGCAATAAGATGGTTTGTATGTTGCTTTTGTTTATGTTTAAGCCGACGAAACCGACGCGGTAAATGCGTATTT
>Ga0268261_10001067_pt1 | contig 18476 bp, 11 predicted proteins | sample TergutNc150P1_FD_190353 | JGI IMG/M metagenome (GOLD analysis project Ga0268261, IMG submission 190353) | Nasutitermes corniger P1 segment gut microbial community from laboratory colony in Florida, USA - Nc150 P1 (SPAdes) (version 2) | ecosystem: Host-associated > Arthropoda: Insects >...
ATAATAATAATAATAATAATAATAATAATAATAATAATAATAATAATAATAATAATAATAATAATAATAATAATAATAATAATTTAGTATTCCAGCGATCCACCAAAGTGGATATAGAACTTGTCAAATACGTCATATGATGCGAAACATTGCATGCAAATGACATATTCTTGAAACTCTATTATTTTTGCTGATTGATGTCTCTAGACCAGTCCATGTTAGGAAAGGAATACTGTCTGCACCTGTACAGTAGCATATCTTCAAACACTCTCTGTGTCCTTAGCTTGTTGATAATTTGTGGGCACTGCACATGTTAAACAAAAATTACATATAATTCTTATGCAGTACACTCTCTGGTAAAATCTAAACATCAGAGGCTTGCTGGCACTACAGCCGACTTTAAGATTCTGCCTTTCTGTGGAGGTATATCTCTAACCTCTCATAACATCTGGCACTAGACACAGGCGAGCGGCTAGCATCATGATCCAAGCCACTTCATCCACAAGGTAAATAACCTATTGGATAGAAGGATGGATGGGTCTCACAGTCAGTCTGGCCAGAACAGCCAATGGGAAAAATCTCTGCCCCTGTTTGGAATCAAAACACTGATTCATTGGTTGTTCAGCCCATACAATAGACACTACCCTGACTGACCTACCTGGACATACTCTTTGATACCAAATTACATTACTATTTATGTTTTCTTTTGTACTGAATACAAAGTAAATTTCTTCATGAAACCAAATCCTTTTCGATTAACCAAAGGTCGTCAAGAAATTTCTCACTTTTTATGGAACTTCCAAGGTTTATCAATGAATTCACAAGCGGCTGTCATTTAGCTCTAACCTAAGCCAGCTGAATTCAGCTCATGCTAATGAAGTTTTACACTTTGTGTCAGTATTGACTCAATAAAAGCATGCATTTAACCACAATACAATTATACAAACACACACACACACATATACATACATAACACATTATTTTTCAGTGCAACCTTACATGCCAGCTAAAAACCATATAATGGGAAGTATAAAGAAATAATACTGTTGATTCCTCTCACATGCAATTAATATGAGTATTTCAGGTGACAGCATGGAATGTCATTTTGCTTGTGTGAGGATGTACTTGGGCATTTTCCAACCCTGCATTTGGTAACCACTTTGCCCACACTTTGTAGAAAAAGAACTCAAACACTAAGTTCGATAATAGATGCAAGCAATGTATACATTCTGTTAGTTTGATCTTGACTTAGTAATGCATTATGCATCCGTATTTCTGAACTAGCTCTATAATTTGCTAAAAGTGATAACAATTAGAAACACCAATACCTGCAATGAAGAATATGTCTGCATTCATGCTGATGTACTGTAAGTTTCTACAAAATAAAATGAAAAGTTACACTCACTTGACATGCACTTACTACTTGCTTGTTTTAATTAGGAAACAACATCTGACCAACCTTGCAGTTTCTTCAAACAGAGGAACATCCTCAAGCAAAGAACTAGAAGGCTGTGAGCTCAGTGTCTCAGCATGCTCTTTCACTGTTGATTGTTGCTGCAACTCTTGTTTTTCCAATGTTTCTAGCCTTATTGGACTCAAAATAGTGGAGTCACTACTTTTGACAGAGAAACCTGGCCTTTCAATAACAGTTACCTGTCGTTCCAATGAACCAGTTTTGTCTCTGCTCATCATAAATGGCTGGTCATCAAAGGATCCCTCAACTGATAATTCACTTACAGACCTGACATTTGAACTTTTACGATCTTGTCCCATGAAACCTCTCATTGCCAAAAGCATTTTTCTTTTCTTCCTAATTGGTTTTTCTACACTTATGTCTTTTAAGATACTACTGCCAGATTTGCTTTCCAAACAGTGTTGCTCATCTGTATTCAGGCTATGTATACTCTCTGTGGCTACTTCATTTTCCACAGATGCATTCAAAATGGCAGCAGTTGGTTCTGTTCTGTTAGATGATTGTTCTTTTACATCAAATGAAATTGGCCTGTCTATACCATCTTTCAAGCGCCTATCAAATGCTTCCCCTTCACTTTCAGCTCGCCTCCTCCTATGGGAAGACTTTTTATGTCTTGGAGGAGGGACAGGATCTGCCCCTAAAGAGATAAATTTTGCATCAATTGAACGTGGCAGAGAATGAGATCCCCTCTTCATAGTAACAGATGACTGACCTATTTCTTTAAATGCCTCATCTATCAACTCATTTGAACGTGGAAGAGACAAATATTCTTCATTTGCTGCAGAAGCAAAGTCTGGTATCTCGCATGTTCTTGGAAGAGACAAAGAACCCTGGCGTTTCACAATAGCAGTCTGCGCCATTTCCCGTGTACCAAAGTCGCTTGTACATGGAAGAGAGGAATGTCCTTGCTTTTTGAGTCCCAGTGACTGAACCATAGCAAAATCTGGTATATCACTTGTTCTAGGTAGAGACAAGGACCCTTGTTTCTTTACAATTGCTGACTGTGCCATCTCCCTTGGACCAACTTCACTTGCTAATGGCAATGACAAGAAACCTTCATTTCTTGCTCCTGCTGACTGAGATCTCGTCAAGCTCGATGCTTCCTTTGCACGAGGAAGAGACAATGAACTCTGCTTCCTTACCACAGATACATGAGCCAGATCTCGCAGTGCTTCATCGTAACACCTCAGTTGTGCATTGATACGCTGGTTCTCTTCAGTTGCCTGGTCAATGTGTGCTGCAGAGGGCTGTTTCTCATGCAGCTCCTCACTTCTGCTCCATGACTGCATTGAAATGGACTGCTGACGGGCATGTTTTCTTGTGCGAGGTATCTTCATGTCTGGGACAAACTTTAAGGGTTCAAGTGCATCCAAGGAATGAGATTCTAATTTCAAACCATTATTTCGTCCATAAACATCTTCTGTGACAGTTTGGTTTTTGGAACTTTCCATACAAACATCATTTTCTGAAACAGCTGCACTTTTGGCTTTACCAAATCTAGGTGAAGGGTACAGAAGGGTGTCTTCAGAAGTGTTACAGTTTTCAGATATATCTTTTGGAAGATCTGAGCGAGTCAAACCTTTGTTAGTTACATCAAACTTAGGCGAGCTCCAAACTAAAGTTTCTTCAAGTTCTTTTTTAACCAAGATGTGGGTATCATTTCCACCTGAAGCTGGAATAGGCAAAGCAACATTACTTCCTGGTATATGCGCATTAGACTCCCATACTTCTTCGTAACCTAATAACGTTCCATCTCTCCCCAGAGTACCTGAAACTGAACTATTTACATCTGTTTCATTACCATCCTTGGTGTCTGACTTGTGCATTTCCAATTCAGTAGCTTTTTGACTATGACCACACTTGCTTCTTCCAGTCTCTGTATCATCATCTGTCAAGTCGATGGAGGGAGCTCTTGTCAAAAATCGGTTCCTCTTTTCAGCATTCAGTGAATATGGAGAGCCACTGCTGGGGTCATCAGCAGAATCAGGTACACGAAGCTCACTTGGATTAATGACTCTGAAAACTTTCAAAGGGGAATCATCAGCTGGACTGACTGTTACATCTACAACTGGATAATTATCCAATGGCAAACTATCATCACTATCCCAGTCACTGTTTGAACTTGAACCCTTCAAACTTTCCTTGCTAGATCTGATGTCATCCAACACACCATCTCCTCCTGCACCTAGCAGAGGACAGACTACATTCTTCTCTTTGTGCATCCGTGATGCATTCTCCTTCACTTCAATACCTTCATACTTTGTGGAAGAGCTGTCTTTATTTTCCTCATGTTCTGATAAATTTAAATGATGATGGGTCAGTGAATCTCGTTTGTCATCACTTTTCCTGAAACTCTGGCTTCCATGCCTCTGATCAGCATCACCTTGCCCTACATGAAGACTATCACCATGGACACTTGGTGATTCAGCAGTGCTGGGTGACTCATTGAAGCTTTCACGTCTAGTTCTCAAAGAACCAAGAGGTAAGAGACTACGTCGACGAGGTTCCATAACCTAATCACAAAATGAAATATTATGACTGCCAAGATTTAAAATAGAAATATTCTGGTATGTCAATGTCTGAAATGAAACTTCTTTTTCAAAAGATGCTTTGTATCCTACAAAGAAAGAAAATATTTCCCACTGTTACAATGTATATGTATAAACAGTCTTTAATGGCTTCTTAAATGAGTGCAAAATAGGGTGGGCATCACTGTCCTTCATTCCACAGGTGTATTTCACCTCCAAAACTATTTCATGGATTATGATACAATGTAATATTGAAAATCCCTATGTTGATAAGTAAATTTAATTGTATTTACACAACTTTCAAGAAGTCCTACTTTACATATCCCAAAATTATCAAATCTTTCACAGGCTGTATTATATATACATTAAAAAAAACCATATTACACAAGTTACAGAATAACTTGGGCTCTACAACATTTATTCATAACTCTTTTCAGTATAGCACATATTTAATACAAAGCATGAACAAATTTTTGAGTCTGTGCCATGTGACATCTACAGAGTGGTTAGCTTTGCAATAACAGATTTGTTTCTACAACTAATGACCACCAGAGCTAACGATGTATGCAAAATGTTGCAAACATATTTGGAAAAGGTGTACTACACACCAGAACACACATTTTGCTCTTCTCTGTACCTTTTAAAGGTGCACCATCAAACACTTTACACATCAGAAAGTGCTGTGCAAAATCTTTCCAACTTCATATCTTTTTAACTTCACAACATAAATAATTCCAACATGTCAGCCATGAGAACTTGTGAGGTGGGAATGACACTAGCTGAAATTTTTTGTCATAAATTTATTTTATCATACCATTTATCAACGCATTCAATAGGTCCAAGAGGAGAACGAGCTACTTCATTCTACTGCCAGAATGTGACATGCCCTTTTCACAGAATAACTGATTTGAAAGTACAAATGTTCTGCCTGGACACATGCTGTACAAGGGTTGAAATTTATCATTGATATAGGTGATGAAGCAACAGATTAGGAGTTATTTCAAATTATAACACATGATAAATTTGGATTTATTATCAATGAAATGTAATAATGTGCATAAAGAAAATAATCAAACTAGTGACGTGACACTTTCAAAAGTGGATGTGACTAGAGTGGCATTCCTGAAGAAGTAGGATTGGAAAGTAGGTTCCTGCACAATTTCCATTAGGAGGGCTAGGGTAACATGCCATTCATCTACTATGCCATGGATCTACTCCATCATCCTGTGTCTGAATGGACGTGACATCTATCTTAAGCTTTATAGTACTGGGGTGGGTATTCAGATTTTAGTGTATGGTTTATGAAAAAAAAAGTATTATTTGAATAGAAGAAGATAAAACTACACAATTAAGGGCATTTTGTGGAAAATAAAACTGAGATTATACAGTATGTTTTAAAAGTGCTGTGCATTTCCTTGTTTTCTGCACATATAAAATAAATTTCTACTGACGTTTTCATATATGGGTCCACGTATGTGAACACAGGTTTGTAAAAAGGTTAATCTTACACACTGCTCAGCATAGCAATCTGTTTCAATGGCAGCTGTCACTATAAATTAAAATTTACAACACCTTCAAAATCTGCACATTTCTGAAACAATTTTGGTTACATTTTGTTCCACATATGTTATAAAACCCTTCTTTCATCCTGCATAATTTGACATGTCTTCCCATGTCAATGTTTCCACACTACCAACCCCACCACCTTTCTATACAGTCTGTGAGCTTACTACAAGTGTTGGCACTTGTTCCCACAACAGCTACATCATTAACAACAAATTCATCATCATCAGAATCAAAACTGCTGTCTTCAGAATCATAAAAACGCTCTGAGTATCTTCAATATTTGCAACTGATAATCACATACCCTAACACAGCTGATGTACAATTGACAAATTCAAGGACTGTTAATTCAATTAAAGACATAAATATACTTAACACACATATCAAATAAAAGCCTGAACCTTCATTACAAAGATTATTCAAATGTAATTCACATACTTCACATACTATGGAAGACTAAACCATAAATTTGATGCTCTTGTCTGAGTGCAATATCTTGCACTCAAAAAACTTGGACACTCGTTATGTATGAAACAGGGCATGGCACTCCACAAATTTAGACAGTGGCTATATACAAAACAATGTATGGCATTCCACAAACATGGACAGTTGCTACGTACGAGACAGTGCATGACATTTCACAAATGCGGACAGCGGCTAGGTACAAGACAGTGTGCGGCACTTCACACGGAAAAGTTAATAATGATTACATACTGCTCCCTACCTTTGGGTCATCTATCACACCGGACTGGATAAGATCCCAACTTCTAGGTGGCTTGCAAGGAGGTGGTATGACACAAGATCGTGGAGAATCTTGGACTTCCTCATCTTTCATTTCTTGTATTCGAGGACTCTGAATGCTTTCTTCACTAATTTCATCATCAGATGACGGTGGAAGAAACTTTGTTAGTTTCAGACCACCACCCTGTAAATACCAATCTGCTTTGAAAGAATGAACATTAAATATAATAATTTTAGAACACATATCACAAAGATACACACTGCCAATAGTGAAACAAATCGGTGAGTACAACAGAGTGAAAAAATGTATTCCTTATGAACAAGACTTCTTATATTCCTGTCATCACATGTCTCAAAAAAATCTATCATTCATCCGCATATTCATCTACCATCCATCCTGTAACTCAGCAAGCTCCAGTGGCAAATTCCAGTTTGGAGACAGGTCTAGTGGAAGGTTACTCAGTGCCTTTAAATTACTCTTCTGCTCTTTCTGACCTCTGGATTGAACCACTTATAATAAAATAAAAATCTTATTACGATGAAACTGTGATCCTTGGAACCTTTAAGTGTATATACCTAAACAGGATGGCAATTCATTATGCTTAGCAAGTTTTATGTCCCTTACAGAACTTTTATTATGGAAAATTTCATTCAAACTGGCTGAAGCAAAGAATTTACATTCAATGCAATGATACATCAGATTAATACACTGACCTTCTGTTTCAAACTGGAATCTGACAGCTGACTGTCATTCCATGTATCACTGTTATCAGCATCCTCATTTTGTCCCTCAGTTTCATTTGTATCCTGTAAGGAAAAACAAACACCATGCCACAGATTGGAACAAGTACTATCAACATGTTGTGTTGGTGATATAGTGAGCAGGCTACGGAATGGGTCACTGAGAAATTGTGGTTTGATTTCCAATACACTAAAGATTTCCTCTTTATTCCCAAAGTGTCCAGACTGGTTCTGGCACCCAACCAACCTCCTATTCACTCAGTACCATGGGCTTTCTTCCCTGGAGGAAAGCAGCCAGGGCATGAAGCTGACCACCTGCACATTTAGTGCTTAGGTCAAGAATGAGTGGTTCAATAACACCACTCTCCCCACGTATCTTCATGGTGTACCCAGGGGCACTTTTATCTTTACTGTTTACTGTACCTCGCTGAAGGTAAATAGGCACCTTTAACCCTTTAAACGTCGAATTATATCCCATCTGCCATTTGCTGGCATTATTAGGAGCTCACCATATTCTCCACGTTGGCAGGATAAGGGTTAAACTGGCTGCCAGAACAAAATGTTTTGCAATATATATAAATCTCTACCCCTTGACCTAGGCAATACACCAAAAACAGGTGTAGGGTGTGCGGAAGTGACGCTTCACATTCTACACACTACTGCACACTACAAGTAAGCTACACACTGGAAAGAGTCTATATCAGAACGTGAAGAAATAACTAACTCAAGAAGATAACAGTCACTCAGCTAGTCAAAAAATTTCCTATCCTTCACATAAGAGGTTCTATACCATGATCAACAGCCACCACTGGTCCCCTTAGTAAGACACATAAATCCAGTTTACATTGTCACACTCTATTTTCTATGGACAAATGCAATATTATCTGTCCACCTACAACTCGCCTCCATGATATTTTCCCTTCAGGTTTTGTTACCAAAATTGCAACGCATCTACCATACATCCGATGTACAATACTCTACCCATCTCATCCTTCTGATTTGATCACCCACAAAATATTAAAATACAAAAAAATTATAATTTTCCTTGTAGTTTTATGCATATGTCAAACAGGTTTGAGGAAAAAGTTGAAAAACATACTTAAACTTAAAACACATGATGAAATACAGGACTGCAGAAAATTACACAATGGAGACAATCATAATTTCTCATCGTCATTGAACTGTAGTATGATCAGTAAATCAAGAATGACAAGTTCAGCAACACATGTAGCAGGCATGGTGTTCTTTGAAGTTTATGTTATGTCAGTAACACAGACTATATAGCACTAAACTACAGACTGGGGGATGAATAATAAAACAATGTGGCAGGACACATTCATAGCCTAATTGAAGTACTTTCCCCCAAAAGGACTGGGGAAAACTTCAGTCAGGATAGCCAATGACCATGCTCAGAATTTAAACAAGGATCAACTGAATACAAGCCAAGCACTGAATATAAATTTGTAATGAATGATTCATAAATCCTAAGTCTGTTGTAAAAATGTTGTACATACAACTTTAACTTGGCATCGTACAAACACAGCAGATGTGGTCAGCAGTTCTGTGTGGGGAGACACATCACGCAATGTACCACCAGTGTGTAGCTTTCAGGCTGGCCTATTGTAAGGTCTATGATGAGGTATATTATCATGCCATGATCTCAAAGCCAAATGCTGGATGGAGGTAATACAAACCCTATGCAAGAAGTGACAATTCTGTGCAGTGCATATAAGTGAATATATTTTATTAATGGGGTGTTGTGGCATGTAACTAGTTAAAATTATGATGATGCTATGGTTGGTATGCCAAGGTTACAGTGATTTGTTTGAACTTATAAATTACTAGTAACCCTTTTGATTTCATAAGAACCTGAGCAAATTTTGGATCCTGGTTTGAAAATTACACTGATACATTCACAAGGTTTTATTCAAGAACAGTACCAAAACTATATACCCCAGGGGGGTTAGCAAACAACTTATGAGTGAATTTGTATTTATCTTGTGTGGAAATATTACTATACGGGGAGACTGTTTAACCTGTAATTAGTACAAAAGATTGTTAGAGGTTAAAGTAAATAAGAGTAAAGAGGTTAGTACTAACTCAGGCTTTTGTAGTGGCAATGTGCAAATTCCTTCCCTGCTGTTTTCTCCCGGTATCCAGTAGCATCACACGCGATGTGTCCAGCTAAGACATAGCAACTGGTGGCAGTGTACCTACCCAAATTTCCCCACCCGCTCTGGGCCAAGCTACCAGGGGTCAGAATCCACCGACCACAACATAAATTGGTGGCAGCAGTGTGATCTAACCCCTATTTGGGGGCCTAAAGCAGGTGTGGAAATTTGCATAAGTATGTTGCCACCAGTTGCTGTGTCAATCATTAGAGATCTGCCCACCTTTAAGTGATATTTGGTCCCTCAAATCGTCATTTAAGAGTCTCTTTCATCTCTGTAATTAATGACTGACAAAGCTTCAAAGGTTTCACATGCCAATACACATATGTACAAATCTTACAAAATCTCAAATTATAAGCTACAAGGTCTGTTGTTCCAAACGTGTATGTTTTCTTTCCCCAGATTTTCTTTCCCAACTTGGAGAAACAAAAATCCTTCAGAAGTAAGTTCTGGGGAGAGGGATTGTGTGGGTGTTCAAAAGTTGGGTAAAATACTGCCAATACAATCCCTCATTATAGGTCAAATTTCCTTTCACACTTCCAACACATCATAAATTACTTTTCCTGACCTCAACAGCCAATGTTAGTTAGTTATGCATGTATACACTTTCCAGAACTTTGGGACCTCTTACCTTTGCTGACACTGGTGTTCCTGGGTCCTGTGTTATCTTGGCATGCACTGAGGACTGCGCCTCTCTGCTGGGGCTAAGTTAGTCATCAATAGTGTTGAAACACACAATGTTGTTGGACAGATCAAATACAAATCAATTAAGAACCCAATTAGAAAACGCCCTGCATTCGACTATGTGCAATTTCATTCTGTTTCTGGTAAATATAAACACTTGTTGAGTGCTTCAGTGGTGCATCAAATGGCTGCACATATAATTTTGGAAGTCGCAGTTTGGGTGTGGCCTGGATTCGCATCTCCGTCCTTCTGGAAAATCGGCAATGAATTCAGACGGTTTGCATGGAGTAAGTTGGGAATCTCACTGCCAAGAAGATTATTGTCAGCTGGAGGTTCTGGTGTAGGATTAATGCAAATTTTGTGTGAAGTGGTGGGGTCTTTCTGGGGTGGATGTTGTGTGATTTCATAAGCCGGGTTGTTATGTTTCCGGGAACAAGTTCAGGTTTTTAAAGCTGGGCATGAGTGAGGTAATACAGGATAAACAAAGTTAGGATAACGCGAGATAGGATGAGGGCTAATATTATCCAATTCATCGTCTTTTCATGTTGCAAGGAAGATGCATGTGGATGAAACAACACGGCCATGTTTGCCTTGTGTTGATGGGTAGATATACTGGACATTAATTGATCCAGTTCCATCATGTTCAGGGACAATACCTCCTAAAGAATTTTCAGCTCACAGGCTGAAGCTACTGCTGGTCGCTCAGGCGTGTATAGCATTGGCACTTACGTGGAATATTCTGCTTCACCTCTCAACTCCAGAAACATTTTTAGCTCCTCCATGGTGATGTAGCAGGATTTTAAATTAGTGAAGATACCTACTCCCTACAGAGTCAAGGTGAAAGTCTCCCAAGTGTGGTAGTGTTGACATTAAAAATGTGCCCATTGTGGTTCAGTCAGATAGTACCTGCCATGGTCTGGTCACGATCCCAGAACCACAGGTTGAAAACCGACAACTGGCACCTGGAAGCCCCAACCCAGTTTCCTTGACAGCTTCTGTCACCCCTGCAGCTTGACCACATGCTTTTAACACCCCTGGATCGGAACACGCAGACACAAATTACGTCCCACCAGACACATCTCATTTGCAACTGAACTCAGTGCCCTGAGGCCAAACCTCCCCTTCACCCGCCTTCATTCGATGATGAGAGCACTGCAAGAAGCATGCAGGGATGACAACGATTAAGCATGAGTATGTGGGAGGCGAGGGACGATGTACAGTATATTACACAAGGCACGAATATGTATACAAGGAATACATGGAATAAAAAAGACGGGCCGAGACTGTTATAAGTGCAACTACATAGGAACGAATGCCAGACTACGCCTAAAAGCCTCTAAATAATTATGATGGACACAATTATGTACAACAAAATCACAGGATATACATACATGGATTCGAACGGACAGCCATGTATTCGCTGCCTGTCCACACTAAAGAGTGGGGAGGAATGACCACTTCCCGCACGCACACACAAATGCACAGCTGGATAAGATCCTATCATCACCACCCACTGGTGGGTGGATGCACAGTCCCCACCTAGTATACAAAATGCCTGTTCACATCACAGCTGATGTATTATCATTGTCAAACTGGCCGGTGCGCTGATGATGAAGGGAATCAGATGGCAGTCACCATGCTACTCGTGAACACATATGTTAAGTCTGATGTTAGTAAACTGTGTTTAGGATTAGTGGAAAGATAAGCTTCGTTTATGTTGCAGGCATAATACTGCGTGCTACTGGAACAGAACATTTTGATGCAATGCAGTATGTACTGACAGGGATGATTCTTTTTAATGTTATTAGTCCACACATGCTGTGTGAAATTTTAAAGAATGTTACTTTGTGTTGTCCTGAAAGCCATGAATTAGTTGCAGGAGTAAGGTCCAATAATATGTACTTGTACTATGAAATAATTGAAGCAATGATGTTTGCTGATGTGCATATTTTTAAAAATATACTAAATGTACCCCTAAAAGTTTCAGACATTATGAATTGTATAAAATAGTTGTGCTACCTTCACGTATTTTTGGCAACAGTTACGCTCAGCTTTTTCCAGAGTTTAAGTATTTGGGAATCAGTTCACTTCAGCAGAACTACATTAGCCTACCATGCAGTGCAAAGGAAAGGATGTTATTTGACCAGTAAATCAAGCTGTTTACAGCACCAAAGTTATTTCATGTGAACTGAGTCTGTATTTGAAGTCAGCCAAAGCACAAGAACTGTGTGGCCGCCAGCTGTTCACGTATCCAGTGCTGGAGTGACACAGAACCATGCACAAGTACTCACTAAACCACAACGGGCATACTTAAAGATGTCAGCACAACCATACTTGGCAGACCTTCACCGTGACTCTGTATAGAGAAGATATCCTCACTAATGCCAACTCATGCTACATCACTGTGGAAGGGCTAAAAATGTTCCCGGAGTTGAGAGGTAAAGCAGAATATTCCACATGAGTGCCAATGCTGTACATGCCCAAGTGACCAGTGGTAGCTTCAGACTGTGAGCTGAAAACTCTTTAGGAGATGTCACCTCTGAACAAGATCGGACTGGATCAATTAATGTCCAGCATTTCTACCCACCACCACAAGGTGGACATGACCACGTTGTTTCATCTACAGGCACCTTCCTTTGAAACATGAAAAGAAGATGAATTGGATAATATTAGCCCTCATCCTATCACACGTTATCCTAACTTTGTTTATCCTGTATTACTTCACTCATCCCTAGCTTCAAAAACTTAACTTAAACTTGTACCCGGAAACCTAACAGCCCAGCTTATGAAATCACACAGCAACCACCCCAGGAAGACCCCACCACTTCACACAAAATTTGCATTAATCCTACACCAGAACCTACAGCTGACAATAATCTTCTTGGCAATGAGATTCTCAACTTACTCCTTACAAACCACCTGAATTCATTGCCAGTTTTCCAGAAGGACGGAAATGTGAATCCAGGCCACACCCAAATTGCGACTTCCAAAATTATGTGTGCAGCCATTTGATGCACCAATGAAGCACTCAACAAGTGTTTATATTTACCAGAAACAGAATGAAATTGCACATAGTCGAAATCAGGGAGTTTTCTAATTAGGTTCTTAATTGTTTTGTATTTGGTCTATACAACAACTTGTGTTCCGACACTAGTGACGACTAACTCAGCCCCAGCAGACACACACACACACACACACACACACAGTCCTCAGTGCACGCCAAGATAACACTAGCTCTGGGAAGACCAATGTCAGCAAAGATAATGAGGTCCCAAATGTACTAGACAGTATATACAAATATAACTAACTAACATTGGCTGTTGAGTTCAGGAAAAGTGATGGAAGTGTGTAAAAGGGAATTTGATCTGTATTTGCATTATTTTATGCACTGTTTGAACACTCACCCAGACCCTCTCCCCTGAACTCCCAGCAGCCCAGATCCAGCTGGCTGTTCATTCTGAAGGATTCTGGTTTCTCCTAGTTGGGGGAAAAAAAAAAACCTGGGGAATGTGGAGACACAGGGGAGAATGTGTAACAGATACACATTTGGAAAAATTGACCTTGTAAGTTGTAATTTCAGATCTTGTAAAATTTGTACATATGTATATTGGCATTAGACACATTTGAAGCTTTATCAGTCATTAATTACAAGGATGCAAGAGACTCTAAGCGACAATTTGAGGGACCAAATCTCACGTAAACACAGGCAGATCTGAAATGACAGGCTCATAAATCATAAGATTGTTGTAAAAATCCTGTACTTATAAATTTAACTTGGCAGCATACAGCACAACGAATGTGGTCAGCAGTTTTGTGTGGGGAGACACATCATGCAATGTGCTGGCAGCATGTGGCTTTGAGGCTGGCCTATTGTAAGATCAATGATGATGTCTATTATCACGCCAGCTGGACGCTGGACGGAGGTAATATAAACCCTGTGCGAGAAGTGCCATGCTGTCTTTGGTTCTGACTTTTGGCTGATTAACATTTGTAGAGAAAAGCAGCAATTCTGCACAGTGCATGTCAGTGCATATATTTTATTATTGTGGTGTTGTGACTTGTAACTAGTAAAAAATATGATGGTGCTATGGTTAGTATGACAATGGAGGTGGTTTTAAAGTGAACTGTTTGAAATTTATAAAATACTACTAACCCTTCTGATTTCTTAGAAATCTGAGCAAATTTTGGGCCCCAATTAGAAATTTACACTGATAGATTTATAAGGTTTTATTGAAGAATGGTACCACAACTATTTACCCCAGATGAGGTGGCAAACAACCTGTGCGGTACTAAGTGACTTTGTTTTTATCTTGTGTACAAATATTACTGTATAGGGAGATGGTTTAACCTGTAATTAGTACAAAAATTTGTTACAGGAAATAGTCCGTATTAGTAAAGAGGCTAGTACTAACTCAAGTCCCCTTCCCTGCCATTTTCCCCTTGGTATCAAATAGCATTACATGTGGTGCATGGTGGCAGCATGCCTACCTGAATTTCCCCACCTGCTCTGAGCCAAGCTACCGAATAGGGGTGAGACTCCACCGCCCACAACAAATTTAACATGCATGTAGAATTTTTGTTAAGACAACTTCATAGGAAAGGTTACTGGTGAATCTCAGGAAATTGTTCATCATTTGGCTTGCTCCATAAATTGATTTACAGTTAACGTAATAATCCTGTCAGCAGCCAGAACATGTACCATTTAATGTCAGGATGACTGGTGTAAAAGGACTTGAAAGGATGTGGCACAAACTATCTGACCTTATTTGAGGTACTACCTCAGCATTTGCATAAACAGACAGGGCCAACATGGAAAACATTAGCTGGACAGTTGGTATCCAAGCAGAGATTTAAACTGGGGACCTCCCACATATAGTAACTCAGATAATGTAGTCAGTATAGCTACTAGCTTTTGACTGGACGATCCAGGGCCCAAATCCTGGCAGAAGCAGATTTTCTGTTCTCCAAAACTGTCTAGAATGGCTCTGGGGCCCACCCAGTCTTCTATTCATTGGGTACTGGGGTTCTTTACTAGGGGTAAAGTGTCTACGGCATGAAGTTGACTACCAACTTCCAACCAGTGCCAAGGTTAAGAATGAGTGGAAGCTACACATACTCCCCCAACATGCCTTCATGGCATGGACAAGGACAACTTAAATTTTTTTACCTTTTTACCTCCCACATATGATGCGTAACTGTTACCTAATGGACCATGACATTCGGTGAAGCTTCATACAAATATGATAGTTCTCAGCCAGCCACATGACCATCATCTTTACAAGAAATTACTTGTACCTTTAGTTTCCTTAACTAGCCATTTCCTTGGACCAGACCCTAACCTCTTTCTCATGTTCTTGCTGATCAGGAGGAAGAGATGCATCTGACACTGATCGCTTATTTGATGCTAGACCAGTGTCACATCTTTGTGGTTCCATGTTTTTTTCAGTGAAAGACATAACCATCCTTTCAGACGGAGACTTCAGTTCAGCAGCTACATCATGATAACCTCCCATCAGTGCATAATCTTCTGCTGTCCAATCTGCAAGAGAAAACAATATTTCATGAACACTATCATCTTCTACAACGCAATACTCTCCTCAGCCATCTGTTGGAAATTTAGTGATATTCTGGAGGAATGTAGTACTCCATCTTCCAAGCAGAAGGGTAAGCCATGTCGAAGAATTCAGGTTAAGAAACTGGGGCATGGCTCCACATTCATGCCAAAGGGAGATGGATGAATCAAGAGTGGGTAAGGCCTAAAGAACTGGGGGTGAGGGAGGAAATAAAACAATAAGGAACATTTTTCAAAATGTGAAGGAGAAGATAAGATGATATAATTTGAAGAATCCAGTGTGATAGCTAGAGAGGAAAATGATTAGGAAAATTATGTGTGCAGAGACAGGGAAGTGTTATTTAACCATGCTGTTAATTGTTAAGATTACTCAGCATTGGTACAAGATGAATGCAGTATGAATATGGGATATTGGTAGAATGATAATGACAGGGGTAAGACTGAAGCACTCAAGTGAAAAACCCATCACAATGGCACTTTGTCCACATAAATACCACATACAGTGGCATGGGATGAAACCTGAGCCTCTGTGGTTTGAGACCAATAACTAACTACATGAGCCATGGCACAACTAATTAGTCTGGGAAGTGTAAAAAGATGCAGGATGGGAACAGGATGGTGCATGGCTCCAGTGAAATGTCAAGGCACTGAACAGAATACAGCACATTGATTTGTCCAGTTAGAAGATAACTGGGCTGAACACAGGTGCACATGCTCCTCCCCATTTCTTCAAGATCTTGCAAAAGCCACTGTCACTGCATGTTGTTGCACTAAGATTTACATCTTAGTACCACAGCATTTGGATAAAGAGGTTAGAAAGAGATTTCTTGACTGGGGATAAAGAAGTGACTACATCTGCAAGAACAAATAGGAGAGCAGTGGTGGAAAGAAAGCTCATGGAGTATGAAGAAATGAAAAGGAATCAGTCATGGCCTTATAACCCACAGTGGTCACAGCTCAAATACAGGGGTTTTACTGCCTGGCTTGGGCAGAGGTCAAAATGCAGTATGACAGAAAGTAAACTGTGTTTTTAAAGCTAAACAGTTCCACTCATAATTAGAGAGTAAATTATGGTACAGTAGGTAAGACAACGCAGTGACTCTTGCTCCTGGACTGTTCCCAGTCTTTTGTGCAACCCTTTGCTTAACCATTCAGCAGCCCCACAGTTTGAATAAAGTGCAGTATCTTGCTGATGGAGATGTCAGAAAAGTCACCAGGTTTCAAGCAATGATGATCCCTGTGCCTAAATCTTAATAATGCCAGTGCCTCACAGTCACACTGCCCTCACAGCTGTCCACCAGTCCCAGTCGAAACAAAAGTCCTTCTAAAGGACAATGCCCTGTTAGCAGATCTGTCATTATTCTTAGCTGGTTTTTAATCAAGTAGAGTAATTCCCCAGCTCTTTTAGCAAAGGGTCTACTAAGAAAGCCCTTAAGCTGTCTTTGCCCATGAATGGACTGCAATTGCTCATGTTGCCCGCTTGTCCAGCCCACTAGAAATGAACTTTTTAGCATGAATCTGTTTTCACACACACAAAGTACTGGAACAATCAGTTACATGCTTGGGTTTCATCACACTTATTTTCATGACTTCCACATATTTAATTTAATAGAATAAAACTACAGAATGCTATCTCCAGCTTTGTAAAGTACCAGAAACTTCTAATCACAACTATATATGGAAGTTCCTAAAATGTTGTGATTACAGGCATCACCTACTGCAAGCTTCTGTCTACCAACAGCATATTCACATTTCCAAACCAGACTGCCTGCACTTATAACAGTAATACAGTTATTTACCTTAGTAATTTTCACTGTAGATGTAATGTTCACTGTTTGCATTCCACTTAAATAAACTCCAGCTAATAAGGCATGAAGTTTCAGTTCCTGTCTCTATTCTCACACACAAAAATGCTGCATAGGACATAGCTCCTACAGTGAACTGAACAGAGACAGTAGCAAACTAATACTTGACAGTGATTCAGAGGTGACTGAAGAAGACTGAGATAAAACTAATAAACAGAATGATGGTGTGTCAGAATAACCTCCAGTTCCACCTTGCCAGGGGGCGTTCAAGTGACGCTGAGCAATGGGCCTGTCCGATAGGGTTGTTCTGATGACAAGATGACTCCTTTCTCATGTGTACACCTAGGTGATGGGTGGAACAAACAGAAAATTCAACAATTTCCTGCTGATATGACTGGTAAAACACAAAATGTATCATCCCATACACACAGAGGCTTGACTATAGTGCTTTCACATTGTATTTTGCACTAGTCATTACTCTGCCAGTGCAGGAGACCAACAGATACCATCAACGGTACTTGGACATGTTAGACGATGGAATTTCTCCAGTACCTAACATCAGCAAATCTGAAATATTTCTTTCATAGGTGATTATTTTTTGAATGGGACATCCTGAAAGATTGCTGGCTGAAAACTAAACAGTTCCTTACACTTTTTACATGAAACCAATAATACATGACAGATTCATTTGCAGTCTCAAGTTTCTTAGCTTTTCAAACAGTGGCAATGCTATCGCCAATAGTTACCCAAAGAATGACAGGCTATGGAAACTAAGACATGCTAAATGACACATACTCAAAATATTATGCCCCTTCTGAACAAGTGGCTGGAGATGAAATAATACAATTTTTCAAAGAAAATATAAATTTTAAACTATACACATCCAATACAGATTTATAAATTATGAAACAGTCTGGCTATACATATGACATGGACATCTACCAATGGATGGACAGGAAAAGCATGGCTGTAGACATAAAAGCAACACAAGTAACTGTAGAAACACTTGACAAGGAAGAAAGGGAGGCAGAGGCAGAAACTGCATGCAGACTTCTCTTCATTGCCTCACTTATTTGAGATCTGACAGTAAGGAAATCAAATGTTGTAGGATAGTCATTCTTAACAAAAAAGGGAATGCCACAGGTCATACTACCACACACACACACACACACACACACACACACACACACACACACA
>Ga0268261_10001068_pt1 | contig 18472 bp, 14 predicted proteins | sample TergutNc150P1_FD_190353 | JGI IMG/M metagenome (GOLD analysis project Ga0268261, IMG submission 190353) | Nasutitermes corniger P1 segment gut microbial community from laboratory colony in Florida, USA - Nc150 P1 (SPAdes) (version 2) | ecosystem: Host-associated > Arthropoda: Insects >...
GGGGGGGGGGGGGGGGGGGGGGGCGATCGGTTCAGCCAAACTCGCTTTCTCTATCCTCCAATCGTTTAGGCATCTGTATAACATCCATGTTTTTCGATCTTGCCCACCATTCATCTTTAAAAAAAAAAAACTAGCCCTACTTTTTACAGACGGGAATAAACCCACATCTTGTCTATGCTATGTCTACGTTCCACAACCGTGTTTTGTTTGCCTGACGGCCGCTGATCACATGCTTTCTCACAGGCTACACTGTATCCACTCATCGAAAAAGAAAAGGAAAAAAAAAGAGCAATTTCTGTAAAATTTCAGCAAAGAAACCCATCATTTACACACTCGTCTGATGCAGTTATGGCATCGGAACCCACCACGCACGTCTATTGTAACGTAAGAACAACTCTATCCCTTACCATTTTGCGTTGCATTTGTAAATGGCCATGTATTGATAACAATCGGTATCATGCTCCCGTTTTCATTGTAAGAATCTATGTTTGCGACAACACAAATAATGCCCAACAGGACGACGAGGGAAGTAAACATAACCATCTTCGTATTCTCAATTAGCATTCGAGCTGCTAACATGCCGCCGAATTCCGGAGGAAATATATGTCGACAGATAGACGTTCTAACAAAGTTTCTTTCGTACAGAACACTCAACACTAACGTTTCGACCTTTGCATTACACACTGCTTACCTCACATGGTACAACGACAGCATCAGGTTCGCAGTGAACCTAGCAACCACATCCGTTCCATGTAAATAACATACGCGCCAGGTTTACCAACGCTACAGATTACCCACATCAACCCACAAGGGCTTTCGGTGCTGTAAATTCCAGGAACGCGAGAACGCAGTTTCCCGCCAAAATATGCATTTCCTTGCGCCACAAGAAACAATTCAAACAGAAGAAACGCTGGTAATCTAAATCCGCAAATGTATCAATGACGTCCCTCACATATTCACATGCAATATCCTCACTCGATAGTACTTATTTCACAGCAATCCATTGTCAGTATCGCCAACTTTCAGAGACCTCGGTCACTAATAAATCGTCCACACAACCGCAAGGCCCAATCTATAAAGGATACCATTAAATAAAATCACACATTTATTATAAAAGCACACACGACTATATATTTCTTCCAGTACACAATATGTCACACATAACTTCTTTTTTTTAATTATGCTTTATAATTCATGCAATGACAGAAAACTGTCAATTAAAAAGGGCATGTTATTAATTCACCCTCTTCTATAGGAAGATAAAACTAAGAAGCACTTTTAAAACGGTTAAAAAGAATAAAATTTGCACTGCTTACTTAATTCATATCAATACACTGTACTAAAATACATCTACCAAAGGATGTAAACACGATAAAACATATAACATTAAAACATTTTACGAATAAAATGCATTTGTCATATCATTAACAGACAAATCCAACTGCTGATTTGCATCAGCTGAATGCATCAGGCCTGTGGCTGCCCCATAATGTTGACTTTGTGCAGAATTTCTGACACGTTGCAGTGGATCATTCATGCTTCCTGTGAATGTTGTCATTGGATGGTGATGTGAGATGGCTCCAATCGTTTGAGGATTGATGGAATGCTGCAGAAGTGTCATGGTGCGATTTCCTATGCCTACAGGTTCCTTTCCAGGTCTTCCTGCCAAGAAATGGTAATGAGTGTTTGGAAATTCTTGTGTGGAATGATGGTGACCAGTTGAATCTGAATGGGCTTGGTGAGGATTCATGGACTGTGATACTGATAAGGATGGAGGCTGATTCTGCATTGGTTGATGATGTTTTGCAGTTTCTACAATGTTTCTTTGCACTTGTAACTGAATATTTTGGACTGTTGGTGTACCCTGGGTGTTATAGTTAGGTGCAATGGGGAAGTGAACATTGGAACAACCCAAACCAGCAGTTTTCTGCTGGAACATGAGTGCTTCAGCTGCTTTAGCAGCTGAATTATGATCAGTAGGTACCATAGCATTCTCAACCAAGGAAAGTTTCTTTGCAGTCCCCTTTCTTCTTGATTTCTTCGGGCTCCTGTCCTTCTTAGCAGCGAGATCCATCTCATCCATCTTGTGAATATGGCTCTCACTGAAGATGTCTAACTTCTTCTTCAACGTCTGGAAATCCTTAGACTTCACTTCTTCGTGGAATACCTTGCGATACAACCAGCTCTTCACTTTCGGAATGTAACCCGGAATTAATTGCCCTGGAATAAAAACGGAGAAATTACAATATTACAATACAATTTTCATTATTTCAACACTGGCTGCTAATAAAGACGACAGACACATGGAGTCTTCAATATCTATACCAATATACAACATGTTAGGGACCATACTATCCAGTAAACACCGCATATCTATGGATTACTCCACCAAATTGCCAGTTAAAACATTATTTTGTACAGAACACTGTATTCCTAAAGAAATGTCATTACTTAACATAAGTAAAGCAGTTGTGCACTCACCAGTTTGTGGATTCAAAGCTTCACATTCATACATTCGAAGGAAATGAAGGTACAGCTTAGCCACATTCAGTTCTGGCACCATCTGTCTGTTCTTGTCCTCTTTCATGAAGTTTTTCAAATCGTTTGATTTTATTACAGAAAACAGGTGATTTTTAATCAAGTCTTTTGTCTCTTGGGGGATTTTTGTGGGTCTGTTATCATGTTTTCCACGGCCATCTCTGGGAAATAAGATGTTCTGATCCAATTTTTCACTCAGAGTTCTTATTTTTCTGAAAGACACTGCATGAATGTGTGCAAAAGCAAGTTTGCAAACCTGTGTTTCTTGCCCTCTGTAACGAATGTAGTACTTATAAGTACACGTTCTTCTGTCAGATGCCGCATTTTTCTTTCTTTTAACGTCATGTTTTCTGATTAGCCCAAATAAATAGGCATTCTGTTCGTCGTACGTTTTCAAAGAATAAAAACCATCAAACAACATTTGTCTAGTTTTCTCATCAATTTTTTCGTAACATTTCAGTTTACAGAGGCAATCAGAACCAATCTTCTTCTGTTCTGTCATCTCTCCTCTGACAGTCACATGAGGTTCGCCCGCAATTATAGAACGTTTTCTTTTCTCTCGTTTCCATTCTGACTGGTTTCTTGCCTTTCGCTTTGTAGGCTTTTTTTGTAGTTCTGTTGCTTCTGTATCCTCCATTTTCTAAGGTTTGGTTCAGTTCATTTGACGGTTGCCTTGCCAACCAAGTATGAAAATATTAATTGCCAATCAATACATATTCATACCTAGTGCGCACAGCTGATGTATGTCCGCAAATGTTTGATGTAAACAGTGTCTGTGAATGTATTCAGGTGAAAATTAACACTTTCTTCTTCTAAATTTGGAAAACCTGAAACCTTGTGCGAACGAGAACAATTATGCTGCTTCGACACTTAAAATTTCTATCTGTAGGTAGCGCTACTGTCAGAAAAGTAAAGATGGGGGAGTCAGGTGAAATGAAATTGTGGAATTGTTTGTAATTTAACGTAATTTACATCCAAAAATGGTAATGTTGACGAAAGTCATATATTCTTGACACTTTCTTTTAGTAGCTACATGCAACAGTTGTCGATAAATTCTGTATTAACTAATTATTCACTGATGTTAAGATGTTTTCTACACGTCAATAGAACTAAATTTACAGCTGTAGTTTATTCGTTGAACTAAGCCGAAGATGTAGAACATGTCATGACAGTACTTATTTCAAATATAAAGATAAATGCAGAGTAACTGCAGACAGTTACTCTGCATTTATGTAGAGTGTTACAGCAAAAGGACAAATTGTCGTGGTACCATTACCCTTTTCTCTTGCGTGTTTTGAAGACAATTTAGAACTTTTGTTAGAGGTAAACTGCACTGAGTGGAAGGAGAGAGATCATATCCTGTACATGCTGGCCTAAATACTTTTATATCGTGATATAAACGTTCGTGGGTGGGGTAGGGTTATTGAATAACATTGTTCCTGCATAATAAACACATTTTTGATACTTCAGGTTAGTGCGTGACACATGTAGGTCATTTAAGTGCATTGTGCTTATGTCATGTGTATGCGAATTTGTTTCGAATTTTTCCCTGTTGGTCAAAACAAATGATAATACCAAGAGAAAGAATTCATTGGCAGGTGCAAGAATATTAAACTTGCTCAATAATGCTCAACCAGAGACTTTACTTATAGTGCCTGCCATTATTTTACTAATTTTATTTTGGATCTAAAGTACCTCCTTTTTACATGTCGAATTTCCCTAGATGAACATTCCATATGGCATGATGGAATAGAAGTAAGCAAAATAATGGGGTTAAAGATTTTCTGTTTTCATAGGTGATGTGCTGTCATCATTGCGTGGCTTGCAGGTCTGAGCTTGCATTATTATTCAGGATATACATGATCAAATTCACCTTTATGTACACGTTTAATAACTTGTAGTGACGACTGAGTGTAACGTGTTGTGTTTCTATATTCAGGGCGCCAATATATCTCAACTGGAACGAGATATTGGATCTGATCAATTTCCTCCTAATGAACATTACTTTGGGCTTGTAAATGTAAGTTTATTTTTTTCTAAATATACAAATACTGATATTTATAATAGGTGTACAGAGTAGATGTTCTCTTTGTATACTGTAGCATATGGCATATTTTATGGCATGGTTCCATATTGTGAAAGTTATTTTGAAGGGGGTTGTAGAAATACCTACCAGTTGTCACTTGAAAATGAACTTTGCGTCTGCAGGTAAATACACTTTATTCTTCACAATGACCTGTAATTATTTGTACTTTTTGTTTTTCAGTTTGGCAATACTTGCTACAGCAATTCTGTCCTTCAGGCTCTATATTTTTGTAAACCATTTCGAGAAAAAGTGTTAGAGTATAAAGCAAGAAATAAAAGAACAAAAGAGACCCTACTCACATGCCTTGCTGACCTGTTCTATAGTATTGCCACACAAAAGAAGAAAGTTGGATCAATTGCACCAAAAAAGTTTATTGCTAGACTGCGAAAAGAGAAAGGTTGGTGTTGTTAATATGTAATATACACTGATGGATTGTTCTGATGATTCATTAGTGATGTGTTAGACTTACTACTCTTTCCAACTACATTAATCGTATTCTCTTCTTCTTTCCAGAGGAGTTTGATAACTACATGCAACAAGATGCCCATGAATTCCTTAACTTCCTGATTAATCATATCAATGAAATTATTTTAGGTGAATATTTTTTCGTAATTTATTTTTGAAATAGAATGAGACAAAAAAATAATAACTATTTTCAGACTCCTATGCCATATATTCATATTCGCTTAGCCATCACCAGTGCTACATAGTTTAGATACTGACTGTGAGTAAACTGTAAAAGAAGCAACATAATGGACCAATTAGGAATTGTAGTGTACTTTTTTTTTAAGTTGATGGGAATGAGGCATTTTATCATTTTTTTATTTGTTACTTAGTTTGAGTGCCATCGCATTAGCTTAGGCTTTTCTGTTTGGCTCAGAATGAAGCAGTAATACTGATGATATTGTGTGAGACTTTGTCTTTTCAATTTGATACACGTATCATACAGCACTAATTTTGTTATAAAGACATTTTTTCACTTACCTTAAATTCTGTAGTTATATCAGAAAAGCTCAAATTCTTGCAGCTGGGACAGAGTGGCAAGTGGTATAGTATTCTGCCACTAGTTGCCATAGCAACCCTGTCTTCAGAGCCATTGTATTGAGTTTTGCAACCATATCTGCATTGCTTTTTAACAGGTGTTTGTTGTTATGTGGTTAAGTGCAATCTATGACTTTCTAATCACTGATTTGAAGGAGCAACACATCTGCTCTAAGGTTTGCTTCATATACAGGGAAAACTGCATGGGAAGTGCGTTAAGTGCTTCAAACAGCTTACAGTGACATTGCATGGGGAGAACAGACTTTTGACTGGCTTTCTCAATTCAAACATGTGGAAGCTTTGGTTTAAGGCTGTTAGCGTTTAGGTTGTCTGTCCACAGGTCAAGCTGATGAGAGTGTGGAGAAAAGTAGTGAACTCATCAATGAAGACTCATGTAGTATGGTTTCAGACATAGCTGGTATGTTACGCCTGTTGTGTGGAATGTGCCAACAAATTTTAAAGGGGCACTTGAACACATGGCAAATCTCCACCATATTTGTGCCTTTGTCGGTAACCAGTGAGCAGAAGCAGCAGCATAGGCACATGTGTGTGGACACGCGCCAATATCCGTCAGATGAAATCAGTTATGACCAAAACTTCCTCTTGCTCATATAACAGGAGACAAAACCTAGGATTACTGTGCAGCCCAGAAACCACCCAGCAGTCCTGTCAGTGGAAGAGCCCTTTCTGTTCATGACTGAAGAATGCAAAGCAAGTCAGGTTAAACATCAAGAGCATTTTTTTTTTAATATATACTATGAGCGCATGTTCATTAGGAATGTGTTCCTCCAGGTCGGTGTTTCCCAAAATTTTCTGCTTGCAGACCTCTTGTGGCTTCAAAAAATACCCAAGTATCCTCATGTCCTTGCTCATGTAAATATAAAGTGTTCAGATCATAGGTATCCAAAATTAAAAACTTGTATTTCAGAACTGATTTTAAATTGCTATGAATATGTAGCCGTAGCTTACATAATGCATGATATGACCAGAATTACTGATTATCTCTCGCTTCGTGGGTACACGGAGTTCTTAAATAGATAATTTAACGGTTATATGAAATAAAAATATTGCCAAGTTCAGAGATTATTTTGAACAAAACTTCAAACTTGAAAGTGGCCATTACAGAAATGTATCCACAACTTCCCTGGGAACTGGTAGCAGATCTCTTGGGATCTGTGGAGCACACTTTGGAAACCACTGCTCCAGTCCAAATGGTTAAACAGCATTACAATAGGTTTCTCAATGCCTGGGGAGCAGTTCAGTTTTTGACTATATTGTGAGAAATGTAGAAGGGAAAAAGTGAGGAATTACCTCAGGTTTGACCAAAAGATTAGTAGCTGTAAATTTTGCTGATAACGTTTGCCTACTCTCCCACACCTTCAAGGATGTAAAAAGCGAAGTATGTGACCGTAAAATATTGGCTTGAAAGTATTGTCTTAAAATAAATCCAAATAAGACCAAAATTATGAGAATCAACAACAAGAGGAAAGAAGTTTAATGCTCAGTGGGAGCACCATTGATGAAGTAGACACAGTTTTGTGCCTTGGATCTGTAGTAACTAAAGAGGGAGGAACAGAACAAGATATAAAAAATCACATCAGCAAGACAGTCATCATTCATTCAGCTATTATCTATATGGAGATCTAAGCAGTTATCCTCCAGAATTAATGTATGCCTGCTGGAGACAAATGTGAAAGCAGTCTTCATGTGTGGGTGTGAGACTTGGAAAAGAACTAGGAACATTGGCCATTACCAAGAAGTGTACATCAGGAAGTGCCTAAGGAAAATATTGAATATATAAGGGCCAAAAACCATAACAAATGAAGAACTATAGGATACCACTAAACAAATAACAATAATTGACCGAATAAAAATAAAGATAAGTCAAAATGGAATGGCCAAACGCTCAGGAAACCACAGGAAGCAATAGAGAGGACTGATCTGGATTGGAATTCCCAAGGTAATAGTTGCAGATGTCAACCAAGACATACCTGGAGGGGAATGGTGAAGGAAGAAGCCTTACAAAATGGGAAAACATGATCAGGAACTGTTGACAGGGAATCTTGTACCCTGGAGATGCTTTGTGGAATCCCTAGGAGGAGGAAGAGAAGAAGGAGAAAAAGATGATGATGACTATGACAACTATGGTGGTGATGGTGAGCAAGTCAGCTGAAAACATCCAGAATGATGCTGGAACCAGGACTGGTTGATTTGCCACCGCAATGTGCCTCTGGTGCACAGTGCCTTCTCAATGCAGAAATTTTTGGCTACTAAAAACAAAGCTGTTTTCTTCAAACCTCCTGGCCTGTTCTGCCAACTTTTGACTTTATCTTGATTCTATGTACAAAACTGCAGCTACGAGGGCATAATTTCCAGGGTGTCTCTGAAATTCTAGAGCAGTCATTGACTGATCTATATACAATACCAAAAACTTAATTCCAGTAGTGGCAGCAATGCTGGACCTATTGCATAAGCTCAGAAAGGGACTACTCTGAAGGGGCAAAAATGACTAATAACAAAGGTAAACACGTGTTTCATGACCAGCTCACTCAGGGAACTTTTGAAGAAAGTTGTTGTTGTGTGTGTTCATTCATCTTTTTCTTGTCAAGTTATATGTCTATTTATGGAAGTACTGTTTCTTAGTATTAACCTTTTAAAGCCTGCTGGTTACGTGCACCAAAATGTTCAACACTAAAGAATCATACATTCTTTCCACACTGTATTTATTTCTTTTGTATCTATCTCAGAACCAACAGCGAGTTCTGCCCCATATGACATAAGCTGATTGGTTTTTATAACCGAGATGGAAAGTGTTTACTGCGAGGTACGAACTGGGTCTTTAAATAAAGCAATCTGCGCTTCGTCTTTAAAGGTGTTAAACTAGCGGTCTTGGCTTACAACATCAGTATGTTGTCAGCATAATAGTACTACTAATCTCATGCCATGATTACCAAAACATATTGATGAAATACATCTTTCAAAATACATTAGCTTTTGCAAATTCTATACAGTTTTGCTCTCCTTTTTTTTTGAATAATCTGTTTATATGTATAGCATTTTACGTACAAAACAGTCGGTGTTTTCCTCATTATGTCTTTACAATAGATAACATTTCTTTTAATCACATAGAGATTTTACATAGTAGCACCAACGTACAGTTGTTTGCTCACTGACGTAAAGCAATTATTTTTTATCTTATTAATATGACTTAAATATTTCTCCATCAGATCCAAATGTCTTGTAAGTTTTGGTTACAGACCTCAATTCAGTTTAAGTTTACGTTACATTACACAGGGGCATGCGGCAGCACAGTTGGTTGAGGCATTGAATTTCAAGCTGGAAGGTCACAGGTTTGATTCCCTAAGGTGCCATTAGAATTTTCCATTGACATAATCCTTCCAGCCGCACTATGGCCCTGGCGTCGACTCAGGCTCTAACAGTAATGAGTACCAGGAATATTTACTGGTGTATAAAGGTGTAGGGCTCACAACTTTACCACCTTCATATGCTGATTGTCTTGAAATCTGGGAGCCTCAACCAATCGGAACCCTCAGGGCCTGACCAGGCCTGCACAGGGATTGCCTTGCCTTTATATTATATTAGGTTTATGTACATGCTGTAAATATAGATAAAGCAATCATTCTGTTTTATGTCTAGTGTCATATGACATACGGGTGTGCTTGCAGGGTTCTGAGATACTGTACTAAAGTTGTTCCTTGGCTCTAAATTTATGCTGTGGCAGAACCATGACATCATTTTAAATATTAAGAAACTTACCTCTTTCCAGCCGTAATGAGATGGTAATCAGTGTTACTGAGAAATCTTGATGTTCGGAGTCATTATATAATAGTTTTATGTTTGTTTATGAAGTGACATTATTAACTGAAAACACCTCGTGTGTAATATGGGTTGTACAAAATTAGGACGAAATAAAATATAAGCTTTTTTTTTTCTTTTGCAGCGGAACGGCATCAAAGTAGTACTAAGCCAAAGATAGGAAATAGTGAGGCTCCTACTCCTCAACCTGAACCAACATGGGTGCATGAAATTTTCCAAGGGATTCTGACGAGTGAAACAAGATGCCTCAATTGTGAAACAGTAAGAAGTCTGTGATTGCATTGCAGGATTGAAACAGTAGCCTAACTGTAAATTCTTACTTTGCATTTTTGAGACTGATATTAGCTGATCCTCGCTTAATGATACATGTATATTTTTAGAGGACAGGACAGTTCTTTTTAAACTCATATATTTACATAATATCAGCCTACAGTTTTTATGGAATTGATTCTGTAAGTCTTCACACATAAACACACTAGGTGCATGGAGGTATACCTCCATTCTTTCAGCCTCTCTCACTTGAGGCCGAGATTTGATCCCAGGCCAGTTCTTGTGGATTTTGTGGTGGACAGAAGTGGTACTGGGACAGGATTTTCTCCCAAGTACCTGAGTTTTCATCTGTCAGTATTGTTGCAGTAGTGCTTCATACTCATTTACTCATCTGTTGCCAGTGCTGTGTAATGTAAGCAGTTGAAGATGTCATTAAATAACACACACAGACACGTGTTCCATTAATGCCTTTCCCTTCACAATGTGATCCTAAATTCAGCACACCAACACCATTATGCATATATTTGACTCTTCTCAAACTCTTATCTTCACTAATGTGGTTTTGGCAGTGCCTTTTGTTTCAGAAACTACACATAGTTTCTTTTTTTAAAAAGTTTTATGTTAGAAACCCAAATTCAAATCTTGTGGAAGTATTTGCACCTTTGGGGTTTCATCTGTTACTGAGATACTTTGTTAATGTTTACTTTGGGGTCCATTGCATATTTGAAATTAATTTTTAAATTTTTTTGCGTTACAGGTGAGTAGTAAAGATGAAGATTTTTTTGATCTTCAAGTTGATGTTGACCAAAACACCAGCATCACCCACTGTCTGAAGTGCTTTAGCAACACAGAAACCCTGTGCAGTGATAACAAGTTCAAGTGTGACCACTGCAGCAGTTATCAGGAAGCGCAGGTGGGAAGCGATTGTTATTATTGCCAGACACAGTACCATGCTAAAGTGGCCAGCTCCTATAAAAATGAAATACCAGGTGCTCACTGATCTTTTATACTGGTTTCTGTCTAGCAGGAGGAATGTAGAGGGTTATAGATCTTATTCATTTGGACATCAGTGTTAGAATCAAATTATGCTGCCTCAGGAGGGTAGAACTGTTACATTCTTGGAGAATGCATACTGCATTCTTTCTTTATGAGAATGAATAAAAGGCTACTATTATCTGCTTAAAGAGAATCCATCTTTGATGTTCATGTTCTTGGGATTCAGGTTAATCTCTGTTGCCTCCCTTATGAACCAGTCTCCATGCTTGGATTTTCTGGCCAGGATACTAGTGCTCTTGAGCAGGACCTGATGGTTTGTTGTTTATTGTTTTGTGTTGCTTCCAAATAGCTGACCCAAAGTACAGAAACATTCCTTTTGTGCTGATATGATTTTTCCCAGAACTTATATTACCAGGCTTTAATTTTGGGGCGTGTGTAAGCATATATCTATTGAAAATTTTGTTTTCTTCTATGAAATGATATAGTTAAGTCATATATGGTGATAGATGAGTATGGTACAGTGGTGGAATGATGATTATCAGAGGAAATCTGAAGAAATTCAGAGGAACCTACTCCATTGCAACTTGATCCTCATTAATCTCTTCTGAAAGCCACCTGGGATTCTACCGAAACTTCTCTGATGATAAACAGAGGCCTCACAGCATAAACTGTGCATAGCCCTTGAAAACCTCAAGTATCATATAAAACATAGATAATTACAGTTATGTATTGCTTTGTTGTTAGTTTTACTATTTATCCGTGAAATAATTTTCTTAGTTTGTCTCTTCTAGAAACGAATGCGAGTGAAAAAACTTCCAATGATCTTGGCACTTCATTTGAAGAGGTTTAAGTACATGGAGCAGTTCAACAGGCATATAAAAGTTTCACACAGGGTTGTTTTCCCTCTAGAATTGAGGCTATTTAATACGGTATGTATGTATGTAGTACATTCTGATAGTATTCTCTATATTAATCATCTTTCTTAGTGTTTTATAGCATTAAGGCTGTTATGTTTTTAATTGTTTGGAGAGGTGTGTTTGACATGTCACTACAAACATTTGCATTTTTATACTTCATTCAAAGAAAGCAATTTGTACCCATGAAATCATTTTAATAATTCGTGATTGTTACAATGTGTAATGGTTTTTCTGCAATTCAAGTAATCACTCCTTGTCCTCCAACCATGTTTAACCCATTTATGTCACATTTTCCAGGCGATCAGAAGCCCAAGAAACTGTCTCTTTTTGCTGTGTTATGTGGAAATATTGTTACCTGCGTTTCATGTACTTCAGTTTTGATTATTGGACCTTGAGGCTAGTTGCCCTGAGGTTTCTTTATAGTACTTGGGACCAAAGAAACACAAACTCAGAATTAAACAAACTGAAATTGTGTAGTATGTAGTGGATGAAACCTGCTGAGACAGTTGATTCTTGTGACATAAGCATGGTGTGGGGTCAGTACTAAACACTAAACATTAGGTCTGAAATTCAGAGAAGTTTATCTTATATGATTTCATGAGTAACCACAGCCTTCCTGACAGGATGCAGATGGCCTGTTTCATCTCATCCTTGGCTTCATTTCCCACATGGTTTATATTTCGTAATTAATTTTGGTAGTCTATCTCTGTCTATTCGCCAAACATGTTGTATCCACTTGTTTCTGTAATATTTAATTTCATTACAACTGGGTTAATTTTAAGTAGGACACAAGAAGGTAAAAGAATCAAAAGTAAGATGTGGCTTCCATATGATTTGTACATGTTTCAGTCTGATGATGCAGTGAACCCTGACAGGTTGTATGACCTTGTTGCTGTTGTGATTCATTGTGGTAGTGGTCCAAATCGGGGACATTACATCAGTATTGTGAAGAGTCATGGTTTTTGGCTTCTTTTTGATGATGATATGGTTGATGTAAGTAATATATTTTTAAACTTGAAAACAGTAGACAGTATTAAGTGACATATCTTTGATTAAGTAATATAAATTTACAAACTGAGGCACTGAGTCAGTCTACCATGTACACTTCCACTGCATTCTCTTTTATATTATGCAAGTGGTGTATGTTTCTTTGGTAAGTGTCACGTTATACACACAGAGTGAACGTGATAGAAACAGAATATGTATACATCACTATATTTCTCATAAACAGAAATACTGTTCTTGTTTATGTTGAAGTACCTAGTTGTCTTTTGTGTTATGCTTTAGCATATACAATCATCCCCTTTTGATTTGGAAAGAAAATAAGATTGTGGCACAAATACTTGCCAATTGTGATTTAGAATTTGAATTGTGTGATAAAACAGGTATATAAAGAAATGAAAGATATTATGCATTTAAGTGAGAACACCTGTAGGTAGTGCAAGTAATTGGCCCCAAAAATAAATGGAAGCTATGAACTATAGGTGACATTTTGCCCTATTTATTGGAACGGAGTTTGAAACCTTGATCACAGTTGCTAATTGCTACATGTTAGTCCTTGCTTATCAGCAAAGAGGTTAGCAGTTTGTATCGGAAGTCTCTAAACACACGGTTGGTGTCCTGTTTGCTAATTTTTAACTTTCACATAACCTTGGGCATGCAAGTTTCCACCATTCAGTGAGTTCAGTGTATGTGATTGGTCTGATTTAATGAATTCAGTTTGTATTTCCTACCCTGCTTTATATGTAGGTCTTTACGATTATTCTCAAAATTTTATTATAAATTTTGTTCTTTTCTCCAATTGACAAAACCTGATCATAATGGCTTATAAACAAGTCCAGGAACCAGAAATAGTGTGGTTATTCATTTAATGTTATCCATATTCCATGCAGTGGATTGATTATACAGTATTTAATCCAACTAATTGCACATGTAACTATAAGAAATCATTTGTTATTTTGTGATGCTCTTGTTCCTTGTTGTGGCCCCTGTAGGCTGTCTTCAAGGAATCCATTTACAAAAGAATACATTATAACAGATGCTGTTTAAGATGCGCATATATGAAGTTAAAATAAAATGTTATCTATTAAAATGTTCCTAAAATTTATATTAATTACAGGTATTTTATATGTCTTAATAATGTTACGTTTAGTTGCAGACAAACATCTATGTCATTATTGTCATCTTCATCCTAAAGCAGTAATATTCCTGGGTTGTATGTTGATGTTGACACTACAGTGGACCACTGAGTACTCTAGTATATACATCAACACACTACACAAGGATATTACTTCCTTAGAATTCAGTTGGTAGTAATGACATAGGTGCTTGTTTGCAACTAAACATAAAACTATTAAGAAATATAAAGTACCTGTAATTCATCTATATTTTATACATTTTAGTAGCATTTTAACTGATAACATTGTATTTTAATGTCATATATGCACATATTGTACAGCATTTGTTATAAATGTTTTCCTTTGTAATTGACCTCCCTGAAGATGGCCTACAGGAGCCAAAACATGTAAGAGCATTATCACAAAATAACAAGTAGTTATTTATGTTTAGGTGTGCAGTTTGTTGGATTTAGTACTATATAATGGTTATCGATGTTATGGAGGCTTAATTGCCTGAGGACAGAAAGGGCATTTCTGACTTGAAATGGAGGAAACAGGTTCCCCCAAAACATTGGTAACCACCTGCAAAAATTATGTTGTATAATAACCAAGACATCCATAATCTCAATTACCACGACCCTTTAAACCTCGAATTTCAACATTTGAAGTGTAAAGAATTTAAGTTTCACTAAGGTCTGGATTTAGTAGTAAAGAAGCTTGGATTTATAGATGTGTTTAATATCAGTGCAGGCTTCTTAAATACCTATTGCTTTCTTTTTTTTTTTTTTAACCAGAAAATTGATGCATCCACCATTGAAGACTTTTATGGACTGACATCAGATATTCAGAAGTCTTCTGAGACGGGCTATATTCTTTTTTATCAGTCAAGAGATTGTGTTTGAGGAAGAAATTGTAAATAAGTACTTTTGAATCAACTGTATGGAAAGACTATGTGTTTCATGAGCTTTTACTCCAAATGTCACCTATCTGAAGTCAACTTTTCCACTTCAGATTTGTCACACTGGACAAGAAGATAGTTTTTTTTTTCCCATGTGAGATGGTAGTGAATGTGAGTCATAGGTTACTGGGTAAGCAGAAGTTTTAATTCTTATTTGATAACAGGAACACATTCCCTCCTTTTTTATGGATTGTTACTGGCCTCTTGACTAATGTAACATCTTTTGTTGCATGAAGTTTCCTGTCATGCAGTCAGTTTGAGAAGCTCCCAGGTAGTGAACAGTTTTAGTTTGCTGTTTTGTTGTGGTAATAGGAAGCAGCTTTTGCTAGTAATGGCCAATGCTGGTTGTGTGATGAAAGTGGACATGCTCTTCGCAGCAGAGGACAAATATTTTGGGTATGTTTAAATGTGTTAATGTAAATATTCTGAGAGAAACGTTACATCGGATTGCTAGTGAGACTGCTAATGCTGCTATAATTTTGAAAGTTTCTCTTTGTACATTAAAGATCTGTAATGAACTGTAGAGATAAATTATGTATTTATGTGTGTGTGTGTGTGTATGTATGTATGTATGTAATCGGACACCTTTGGCTGGTGAGATTATAGGCCTGATTCATGACAGGGTTGCATGCTGATTGTAGATTGAATTTGTAGCCTGTGAGAAACATGTATGGCCTAGCATTATCCCCATTATACATTGCAATACTGCTACCCTAAGGATTGTAGTCTTTTCTGAAAGCTGAACAAGCAATACCTCAGGGGTGCACAAATTTTCCAAAAATCTACAAGGCATCTCTGTTGTAGGCACCATCATAAGTAATTGTGTTTTGTCCACTCCTGTATTACATGCCACTGAACTCTACAGGTGCTGGTTGTATCATCTACATTTTAAAATTTACATCTAAGTTAGTTTTAAAACACAGATACACAAATAAGAAACGCATTCATTTAGAGTTTTTTCACGGTCATGACATAAGTGATGGGCTGCATGGATCAGTCAGTGGCTTATCTGAACTTTTTGTCTCGAATCACTGGTAGCATTGGATTGGGTTCTTGTTATGGACAGATTCATTTGGAAATTTTGCTACATTTATTTCTTTGTTTCAGGACCTCATCACTGAGCATATTCTCAAAACTGAAATAATAATTTCACCTGCTAATTTCAGCATTGTTGACATTCACAACCTCAACTAAGAGCACATTTCTAAAACTGCAAAATCAGTATGAGCACACTCCTCCAGATTTAAACATTTTTGATTAATGATTTAATTGTCACTGTTGCAAACAACACTGCAAGCTGATGAGATATTATCACTAACAAGCAAGACAGACATACCCACAAGCAATACAGGCAGTAGGGGAATATTAACAGAAATACTGCCAAAATAATGATTAACTGGGCTATGCCACTATGGAAATGAGCCAAAAGCACCAATTAAAAAACCAGTAGTAAGTGTGAGTGGTTATGTGAACAGGAACATGGAATAACAAATAACAAACAGTGTTTTCTGGAATGTGACACTCTGTAGTCTGGTAGAAATTTACTGACATTTACTTTTGGAGGCAACATATTCCTGTGAAGCGTTAGTAAGTGTATACCAACCTACATGGTATTACATCCTGTGAGACATTGTCGTTCATGGTCACTATGTGCAGAACCTGGAATCTCAGAAAGCAGAAATTATATGGAGACAAATACAAGATTTGTAGAAGATTAATAGTTTAGACATGACATACTACAAAGCAATTTAAAATATAACTCTATTGAGGACACACAAACGCTGGGCGCCACTGTACATAATTTAATCGCCTGGGTGATCTGGTGCCTAGGTTTTGTGCCAGAGCTATTTCCTGGATTTTGATGAGGCCATTGCTATGCTAATTTCTTACACACCATCCCTATCCAGCTCACATTTACTGCTGATCATCAGAAGTCTAGTTTAATCTGGGCAGATGATTTGTTCTCAAAACATGGCTTATTTTGGACACTACCCATCATCTTGAGTTCCCTCAAGCACAGTTTTTTGTCAACTGGATCTGTCTCTGTCTCCATGTAGAAATGTTTGTGATCAGTTTGGCCCTCTATTAAGACATACCTTCAATTACTGGACACTGAAGGAACTTTTAACTAGAGTATATATACCGTTAATGTTAAATATAATCATTGTGAGACATATGTATGTATGTATGTGTATATAGGTAGATACTTGTTCCCACGTCCAGTGTAAGACAGCACCCAAGGCTCTGGGTTAGCATAGTAGGTGATGAATAGGCTGCTGGCTGGATGACCCAGGATTCATTGTAAGATTCCCATCAGGGGTGGGAGATTTTCTCATCTCTGAATCATCCACTCTCCTCCACATAGTGTGGAGGTTAAGAATGTGTGTAGAGTAATACCTCAAATCCATCAGTCTTGGCACAGTGCTTAATTAAGCTTGGGGACAGCTTTACATTTCTTCCTTTTAATCTAACAAAAAACTATTTTTGAGGTCATGTTTTTGATAACATACAATCATACATATAACTTTATTCACTTTTTAATCTCTAGCTAGCCAGCCAGATTGTAATCTTGTCAGGGCTTGGCCAGCACTCTGTATTAAACATCTTTTTTCTGGCTCAAATTATTTTATGTATAAAGATACAGCATTTGAGGCCAGAGAACGGCTTTGTTTCCTGTGTAGTTACACGCACAATTCAGTGTCTGAATTCTGACCCTGTGGTTGAGAAGCATTGCACAGTATTTATTAATTCATCAGATGCTGAATTGAACCACTCATGTTAGTCTGCTGATCTCCAATGTAGGACATGGCACTGGATTTATTTTGAATCTTGGTTTGTTATTTGTAAGGTATAAATCATGGAACCTGTATTTGGTGTTATTCTTCGTTGCAACAGTTCTTTAAAGGTATGAACAGTTTAAAAAATATAAAAATCATATTATGTGGAGTAACTGGGGGTTGGGGTAATTTGTCTAATTGTAAAATGGCATTTACTGGACAAAAGAAAATGAGTAGAATTTTGGCTGGTGCCAAACCTGCAAATTCACATGTGAAATGTATTATCATTAACCTTTTAAATGCTGAACTAAATCCCACCTGCCATCTCCTGGCATTATTAGGAGCTCACCATATTCTCCACATTAGCATGGTAAGGGTTAACCCTTAGGCACCGAACTTTGAAGATATGTAACATGCAGTGTAGTGCTGGAAATGCCAACACTGCCCAATGCCAATGGCCAATTACAGCCTCTCTTATGCAGCCCTGTAAATTACTGTTTGCTGCATGTTGTACCAAAAGGTTGATGTATTTCATTGTAAATAACCAAGAACATTTTTGGATAAATTCAGCTGTACATAGTGTTGACACAAGAAATAAAGTACGGTCTTAATAGACTATATGCCAGCCTGTCATATTTACAGAAAAGTTCATGCTATGCTTGCATCAGAATCTTCAGTAAAATACCACCTAGTCTCAAAATTATGATAAATTTGGAAGTACCATTGAAACATTTCTCACTACACACTTCTTTTACTTGGTTGATGAAGGTTAACCCTTTAAACCCTGAATTAAATCCAATCTGCTATTTGCTGGCATTATTAGGAGCTCACCATTTTCTCCACGTTAGCAGGATAAGGGTTAAATCATTAACCCTTAGGGTACTAATGTCATATATATATGGAGCACCTATTCTTGATGTTTCTAGATCACACAC
>Ga0268261_10001069_pt1 | contig 18462 bp, 25 predicted proteins | sample TergutNc150P1_FD_190353 | JGI IMG/M metagenome (GOLD analysis project Ga0268261, IMG submission 190353) | Nasutitermes corniger P1 segment gut microbial community from laboratory colony in Florida, USA - Nc150 P1 (SPAdes) (version 2) | ecosystem: Host-associated > Arthropoda: Insects >...
GGCGGGCTTATCCCTGTCGGCTGACACTTTGACCGGTCGGCCGTTGATGGCAATCCGAAGCGTCTTCGTCTTGAGGGCCAGGATACTGTGAGGGCAGCTGTAATGTGGGACCAGGGGGCGCCGTACTGCATCCTGCCGAAGGAAGATGTGGGTAGAGTCCGTCAGATCTTTGTGGACGAAGACAGCGGGGACGTGTGGCGCACCGCCGGGACGGGCCGCAGTTTCTCGATGAAGCGGCAGAGCTGTGTAATGAGCTCCGATGGACCTCTGGTGGTGGGCGATGCCGCCAGAAGCACGCCCGGAATGCGCAGTGGTTCTCCGTAGACGAACTCGGCCACGGACGCCTGCAGGTCCTCTTTAAAGGCCGTACGCATGCCGACGAGAACAAGGGGAAGCGTTTCGGTCCAACGCTCCTGCGTTCGGCTCATTATGGCAGCCTTGACAGTTTGATGCATCCTTTATACAAGGCAACTGGAGGCCGGATGGAAAGCCGTCGTGCAGGACAGATGGATGCCGCACAAGTTGGCCAGGACGTTGAACAGTTGTGACTCGAATTGCCGGCCCTGGTAGGTGGTGATTGCGGGAATCCGTAACGAGTTATCCATCCGGACAGTAGGGCTCGGGTCACCGTCTCTACCGTGAAGTCCCGCATGGGAATCGCTTCTGGATAACGAATGAAGCGATTTACTGCCGTAAGGAAGTATCTGAAAATTGTCTGACGTCGGCAGTTGGACAACGATGTCGATGTGCACGTGCTGGAACCGGGATGTAGGCAGAACGAAGTCTCCTAGTGGCGTGGTGGTGTGCTCTGATATCTTTGACTGGTGGCAAGACTCACACGCTCGTGCCAAGGTGCGGCAGTCCTTCCGCACGCCAGGCCACACGTACCGCTGGGAAATAAGTTTCGCCGTCGCCCTTTTTCCGAGGTGACCAAGACCATGTAGAGAGTCGAACACTTGAAGTCGGAGGGTTGCGGGAAGTACGAGCGTGGTCTGGTTGTTGTCGTGTCGCAGTGCAGGGCTATATCCGAGACAGGAATATGGACCTTCTTTAAGCACAGGGCAGTGGCCCCTTCCAAAATGGTGGTGAGTTCTGCGTCGGCGTCTTGCGCTTGTGCCAAAGCTTAGGGGAGAGTGACATGCCGGCTGCCTTCACGCGAGACAGAGCATCGACGACCACGTTGTCTTGCCCAGAGGTATTACGAATATCTGTCGTGAACTGGGATATGAGATCGAGATTGTTAAACTGCCGTGGGCTGCACTTGTCGCGTCTATGTCTGAAGGCGTAGGCCAGCGGCTCGTGGTCGGTGAAGATCGCGTAGTATCGTGCATCCACCATATGACGGAAATGCGTGACAGCCTTGTAGAAAGCCAGCAGATGTCTTTCAAAGGCGCTATATCTCTGTTCCACCGTACACATCTTCGAGAAGAATGCTAGTGGCTGCCAAGTGTTTTGAGCTCGTCGTTTGCAACACTGCTCCCATAGCTGCGGTCGGGGCGTCTGTCACCAAGGCAATGGGAGCAGCACCTTCCGGGCAAGCAAACAAGGCGGCGTGCGAAAGACTGGTCTTGCACCCTCCATGGGCTGGCTTAGGGCTTGTCGTCCAGTTGACAGGCATCGAGGCTTTGGTACGTGGGCAGGCGAGCAGGGCGTGTAGAGGTGCTTGCGTGGCTGCTGTGTGAGGAAGGAAACGGCGGTACAATTTCAGCATCCCCAGGAACCATTGAAGATGGTGGGTTTTATGGGTCTGGGCGCAAATCTCGAGGCCGGCTACTCGGACTGGCAGCGGGTTTGAGTCCTTGCCTGAGATCCTGTAGCCGAGGAATGTAACTTCTGCGGCACGAAAAACACATTTGCGGGGTTGAGCAAGATACCGTAGGCCTGTAGCTGCTTGAAGAGAGTCCTGAGGTGTCGCTCGTGCTCTTGTGGTTAGCGTGAGCACAGCAGGATGTCGTCGATGTAGGCGAAGCAAAAATCTAACCCCTCAGAATTTCGTCCATGAATCGCTGGAACGCATGCGCAGCGTTGCGTAAGCCGAAAGACGTGAAAAGGAATTCCAGCAAACCAAATGGTGTCGTGATGGCCGCTTTCTGCGTATCGTTCGGGTGCACCGGGGTGTGATGATAGGCAAGGACGAGGTCGATAGTTGAGAATATCGTGCAGCCTGCCAGGTGGTTGGGTAAGTCGTGAATGTGCCTGACTGGGTAGCGGAAGGTACGAGGGTTGAAAGCCCCATATTAAACACACGGGCGCCAGGTGCAGTCGTTCTTTGGAACAAGATGTAGCACTGTCGACCAGGAACTGTCCGATGCACCGCGCCGTGCCGTCCATTAGCATGGCGTCCAACTGGGCTTTAGATATACCGAGACGGTCTAATGCGAGGCCACGGGGTCGCCAGGATTCTGACAGGCCTAGAGTGGTGTCGATGTTGTGGAACGTGTTGTGTCGCACCTACAGCCCGACGCCCGAGGGGTGCACAAGTCCTGCAACTCAGCGAAAAGGTCGACGGCCGCAGCGGTGCCCCATTGGTCTTCATACTCGGGAAGAGTGAGGATGCCGTCTGGGCTGCAGCTGACATGGACGTGGTTCCGTCCAGAATCCTGTTCTTGTAGCAGTCTACCGAAAGGCCGAAATTGCCTAGCAGGTCAACCCAAGAATTGGGAACAGGACGTCGGCCACCACAAATCGCCAGGTGAAATCCCTTGGAAGTAGCAGGTTGAGCGTGAGGGTGTGCCCCCCGTAGGTTGGAATGGGTTTTCCCGCGAAAAGATCGTAGCTGGTGCGCTTCTTGCGTCCTGGGACAAGCTTTCGGGGAAACACGCACAGTTCGGAAACGCTGTCGACAAGAATCCCAGTTTGCTCTTTCGGCGATGAATAAGCGTCCGGTGGGTGTGGAACATGCGTCTACCGCCATTAACGCCTGTCGCTGCCGTTTCTCTGCCTGTTGTAGGAGCACTGTGGTGTGCACTTTCGCGCTTCGTCCCCGAATCGCCTGTGCAAACGGCAATAACCGCGATCCGCGGGGCCGTGGCCATGGACGGGGCGTCGTTCTCCTTGCGTCTGTCTTTGGATAGAGAACGGTGTCGGGTTCGGGCACTGCTTAGGGCTGCCACTTGGCGGGACAGATCCTCAATCTTCTGTAGAAGACTGGCGGAGTCGAGAGTTTGGGCGATTGATGCTGTGATGAGAAACGGAGCGACTTCCGCGATCCTGTCTGCTAGCTGTGAGGTTGCGTCCATGTCGCTGTCGACCTGGATAGCCATGAAGGTCTGGATGTGGGGTGCCAGTTTGCTAGACCATATGCTCCTCAGGATGTCGTCCGCTAAGTCCGGTGCCAGGCTTTTCAGGTGCCGGGGGATAAGACGGCTTCCGTCAGGAGCTGGCGGGCGCGTTGATCACGGAACGACGATGGGGTGCGCACTAGCTCGGTCTTGAGGGTTGTGTACGGTTCGCCCGCCGCAGGTGTTATGATGATGTCCACCACCTCTGCATCGTGTCGGTACTCCAGTTGGGATATCATGTAGATGAACTTCGTTTTCTCCCTGGTGACGGATGCGATGGGGAATTGAGCCTCAGCGTGGGCAAACCGGAGTCCGGGCCTATCGCGCCAGAAGGTCGGAAGGCGAACGGCCGCCCTGTAGATGTGTTCTGCCTCAGAGCTGTCCCGAGCCCCCTGCATGATGTTTTTCGCTCTTCGTCGGGGTCACCAATGTGGCATACCGTAGGGTTGTGTGATATGCGACAGTACTCCAACGAAAACAGTCTTTATTCACAGCAATTTGGTTTTACACTGTCCAATTAGTGGAAAGAAAGAAGTGAAGCTGATACTGGAACTGAACTGATTTTACAACAAAGCCAAGGCAAGACAAAGTGTTAAATGGGGTAGGAGACTTGCGCGATACGCAAGTCGACGTCCCCCTGTCCGTTAGCCATTCATGCGTTTGATCGGATAGCTGGGCTCTACAACAGAAACCTTAAATCTAACAGGGGAATAAGCTAGCGCTAACGATTTTGAAGTCAGGCTTATTGCCTGGAATGGTTTTGCAAAACACTAGTGCCTATGTGGCTAAAGTAATTGTGGATTAAATTGTGGTTGATTGGCTGTTTGGGTTCCGAGCCCAGACTGGACCCGTCGCAAAAGCGACTTTGTTAGGTGGTTAGGTGAAGCTGCCGCGCCTGAGGAAGCGGTGCCGATCGTGTCCCGCCTTAACATCGTATACGCTGGCATTTGTCTTACAACTCAGGAAAATCATGGAAAACCTGTCAGGGTAGCCGAAAAGTGCTTGGTTGATTAGCGCCCAACGCGATTCGTTTGTTCGACTTGGCCATCGCGGGCGATGACCTCGGCTGTTCTGCTGGCTCCTGCCGCCCTTGGCTTACGCTTAAGGAGACGGAGTTAACCCTTGTTAAGCGTAGGTATCTGCCGAGTTGCCATAAAAGGGGGCTATCCACGTCAGTTACAATCGAGTCGAAGCTCGCAGTCAGGGCCCTGATGTGGTCGGCAAATAGCGGAAAACCCAGGTCCTCGTGTATCTGCCTGTTACGTTCCTTACCAGGTGCACCAGTAGCAAGGCGGAGACATCTGGATTGCAACACTTGTAACCTCCGTACATGGGAGTGGGCAGCCGACCTTCAAGCGGGGAACGTGTAATCCATCATGGGACTGATGAGCAGCTTATATAGGAGGACTCCGTTCCTGATGGAGTGATTACTCTTCCTATTCAGGAGGGGACGCAAAATACCCATCATTTGAACAGTTCTCTTCCTCACCTAATCAATGTGAGGCGAGCAGGTGAGTTGTAACCTAGTTTTACTCCCTGATGACGAGTTCTTTCGACCTAATGGAATGGTTCCCCGAAGAGTGTTACTGGACGGGGTTGACTGAAGCGCCTTCCAGCACGCGCGAATTTGATCGCGCTGTTTTTCTTAACATTAATGGCGAATCTGTATTCAGTCAACCACGGTTGAAGGTCGATGAGGTATGACTCCAGGTACCTGACGAGCAGAGTCGGCTTGTGGGTCGTGGCTATGATGGCCGTGTCGTCCGCTTAAAGGGCTAACTCGAAGTGGTGCGAGGGTGAGGGCATGTCGTTGAAAAACAGACTGAACAGGACATGGAAGATCAATCCACTCTGAGCCACTCCAGCCTTCATGCCACGACGAGATGACGTGGCCATCTGGAAGGACTTTTCCAACGTCCGGTCCCGCAGGTATGTTGAGATAGTATGGGCTTTTTAAAACGGGAAGTTGAGGAGTGTTAGCTTGTAAACGAGCCCATCGATCCAGGTGGTATCGAAGGCTTTGGCCACGTCGAGGAAAACCACGTCTGTTAGCCTCTTTTCACCAATGTTCCTGTGTATTCTTTCAATTAGGTGGGCTAGCTGCAAACATTTCCTATGCCTAGGTATTTACACAAAATTCTAATGTCGCATTAGAACGCGCTCGCTTATTTCATGTAAGATCCTAGCGAGTAGGATCATTTCAAATAGCTAACCAAACGAATCCAACAGACTAATGTGCCCGATAGGATGATGGTAGTGCCGGATCATTCCCGATTTTAGGATAGAGGTCACGCGTGCGTGCTTCTACATGGAAGGGATGTGAAGAGAGAGGATTGCTTTGAAGATCCGGACCACGAGAAATACAGCTCGCTGGGGAAATTGCTTCAATGCTCTGGTCGATATACCGTTTGGGCCAGGAGCATTGCCGACCTTAAACCCCTGATGGCTTCGTGGAACTCATCGGGGTTGGTAAACTTGTGTTCGATGGCAGACGTCTGAAATAAGGACCTCAGCGCCACGTCAACCACCTCAATAACTGCTGGGACAGAAGTGTCGGCAACCGGATGAAAATGATTCTCTATAGTGCCAGTAGGGCTTCGGCTTTCTGAGAGTCTGAGAGAGCGATTCCGCCAGGGGTATCCAAGGGGGAGACGGAGTAGGAACTCTCATCACCCGCTTGGCCATCCTGCACAGCGACTGGTCTTCGGTATCGAGGGATCCGAGTGTAACACTCCACTGGTCGTTCCTCCACTCGTTGAGCCGGCGTGCCACTGACCTCTGCAGTCGGTTGACCTCGGCTGTCAGAGTGGGGAACCTAGTGATCTGCCACTGTCTCCGCAGCCCATACTTCAGGCGTATTTCGTCCTGAATGGCAGCCGGTATCGGAGACCGTCGGTCGGCACGCGGTCGACGATTGGGAATAGAAGGCTCCACAGCGTTCAGGACGGCCCTGGAGAAGTTCTCAACGAACGGTCCGATTGCCATCCTGTCCTGTAATTCAGGATCGAACGGAATTTGATCTTCCAAGTGCGTTCGGCACAGTAAATGCGCCTGAAATCAGTGCAATCTTGTGTGTGCTGGAAAGATGAGAGTCACGTAGTATCAATGAGTACCAGGAGGTGGTCTGACCTTAGCGCAGAGCAAGAAGTCAGTTACACTGGGGATGTCAGGTTCTTGGTTATCACGATGTCCAAGACCTCGGGTGTAGCCGAGGCGTAGTATGGGTTCGTCTTTGGTGTATCCGACCCAAAGATGAGACAGGAGACCCCATCGGCATAATCACGCAAGAGTTTCCCCGTCTTGTGCCCAGCCGCGAGTTTCAATCCACGTTTTTGGCCTTGAGGTCGCCGGCCATCAAGACAGGCATTCCCCCGCCGAAACAGGCGGACAGGTTCCCTCCAATCAGTGGCCGGGAAGGGGAGAGGAAAGCCGCAATGTTTTTAACTATTTTGCCGGCAATTGTGACCTGGATGGCTGTAGCCTCCAAGTGTGTCAGGCCCGGAATGGGCACTGAGAGTTGTGTTATATAACGGCGGACCAGGATGGCTGTACTGCCCCCTGCTGTCGGACTGTCTGTTCCGTGGCAGACAATTGGCGAGCCGGAAAGCATGACAATGGTTGAGAAATTTCTCACTTAAGAGAAATATCGACACCGTGCTCGTAGAGAACATGCTTCAGAACAAGCTTCCTGCCGCGCACTCAGTCCTCCTTGCAGCAGTCGAGGCACAGAGGTTTATCTATATCCGTGCTCTTAGGACGTGCTCCCATATTCGGCCTCAAAGACAATGACGGTCTTCAGGACAGCCCGAGGGCGGACTGCCATGTAGGGAGTGAGATGTGTGTGAGAAGCCGACCAGTCAGCTCCACACACGCATGGAGGGTAAGCTGATCGGGGAAATCAGAAATTTCCTCGAGAGGGGAGGTGGAACTTTGGTTTGGGACTGCCAGTTTGGAGGTGGTGGATTTAGCGGCCGCCGTTTAGTCACTCGCGCATTCTTTCTTCTTAAACTGCCCATCCGCCAGCTTAGGGGCTTCTGTGGTTTTGGGATCAGACGTCTGAGTTCTGGCCCTCTTCCTGATGGCGGTCACTTTAGGTTTATCGGAAGCTCTGTGACCGGATTTGAAATGGGATTTATAGTTGGTGTTGGTAGGGTAGTGGCCTTGACAACACGTCCCCTCGAACGACGTGGTTCCACCCCTCGCCCAGGTCCATCTGCTTGGCAGACGGCCATACCCGCTATTCTTTCGGTGCGGTAAGGTCGACTGTGGCGACGCTGTTTCGGCACGGTCGGGCACCTGCATTGCGAGTGTGGCCTTCCCTTATTTCCACTTCAATCAGCCCCGGTAGTTCGCCATGTGGTTTCCCCCTTAGCCACAGAACTGGGGCTTTTCCCGCGGGGTAGAGCAACCACCGGAGATTTGGGAGCCCACACACGCGACGAACCAGGGTGCGTAACCGCACTTTCGCCGTATGTGTCCAAATCAACGGTAGCGCTTGAATTGCAATGGGCTTTTCGGGGCAACGTACGATTCCTCCGACACTCGCAAGCCGCAGATTTCGGTGAGAGATTGTACTTTCGACACCTCAGGAAATCTCGACACTGATACAATGAAGTGGGGGGAGGGAAGACAGTCCTTGGTGGGATCCCGGTCGCGACGGCTGGAACGCAGCTGTGTGAAAACCTGGACACAAATATTCAGGGATTCCAGTCCCACAGGACGAAGCACTTAGGCATACCCCTACCCAGGTTGTTTATCAGAAGACGCACAAAGCCCTCCTTCGGGAACGTGAAGGTGTTGAAACTCACCCTCCGTCTCATCGAGTGAACGCAGTGCGCTGACAGCGGCTCGGAACCTGTCAGTTGTTGATGGGAAAACCATAAACTTCTCCCAATTTAGATGGGGTGTCAGGCCTCCAGGACAGGATTACCGCAAACAGCCAGGAAGGCACGCGTGTCGCGACCACCTGAAATAAAAGTGGGCGTCTTGTTTGGACGATCTCCTGCCGGCAGGCATGTGTTGGCCACCTGGGCGTTGACAGTGGGGCCATCTGGCATGTCGTTCAGAGGCTCGGAAATGTCAATAGACATGCGCCTATTGGCTTCCTCGGACGAGACAGTGGGTTCGGACATGTCCGAATCCATGGCTGTGGGCTTGAGAGACTCTCTTGGCCGACCTGGTGCGACGGACAAAGCCAATGCTACTGCGTAGGTTACCCGGCCCTCGGGGAGCTAGATTTGCCGTCTGCATAAGGCAGCTTGTTAACCCGTGGTAGAAGTGAACGCGGGCAGAGGCGCACAACCATCGATAGGACCTGGTCGCCTATTGGCGGTCTCCGTTGAGCCGCCGACTTTACTGATTCTACAACCAAAACAAGCCAAACCAAAATGTTAACTCGGGGCGGAGACTTGCGCGAAGAGCAAGTCGGCGTCCCCGTGTCTTTTAGCCAATCCTGCATGTGACCGTATTGCTGGGCTCTATTACAGACACCTTAACTGTAACATGGGAATACGCTAATGACTTTGATGTAACACAGATGGCCTTCACTATTTTTGCCAAAGACTAGTGCCCATGTGGCGTAAACTAATTATAGGATGGATATACTTCGGTTGGTTTGGCTGTCTGGGTTCGGAGTTCGGACTGACTCCTTCGCAAAAGCGAATTTGTCAGGTTCTTAATTGAAGAGCTCCGCGCCTGAGGACAGAAGTGCGGGCTGTGCCCGAATAAACATCGTTTACCCTGGCATTTGTATTACAACTGAGGAAAATCACGGAAAACCTGTCAGGTTAGTCGAAATGTGCTCGGCTGATCAGCGCCGAACGCGAATCGTTTAGTCGAAATCGCCACCGTGGGCGATGGCCTCCACTGGAATGCTGGCTTCAGCCGCACTTGGATTACGCCTAAGGCGACGGTGTCAACCCTCGGTCAGCGTAGGTATCTGCCGACTTGCCGTAGAAGGGGGTGCTCCACGTCAGCTAACATTGAGTCCAAGCTCGCAGTCAGGGCTCTGATGTGGTCGGCAATCAGCGGAACAACCAGTTCTTCGTTTATCTGCCTCTTACGTACCAGCGCGCACCAATAGCAAGGCGGAGACACTAGAATAACAACACATGTAACCTCCGGACATGGGAGCGGGCAGTGGACCTCTAAGCGGAGCTGGCATTATCCATCATGGGGCGGATGAGCAGCTTATATATGAGGACTCCATTCCCCACGGGGAGATCACACTTCCTACTCAGGAGGAGACCCATTATATCCATCCTATGCGCAGTCCTCTTTCTCACCTGATCAATGTGAGGCGACCAGGTGAGTCGTGTATGTACGGTTATCACCAGATAACGAATTCTGTCGACCCATGCAATTAGTTCCCCGAAGAGTGTCACCGGTCGGGTTGAATGAAGCGCCGTCCAGCACGCGCGAAGAAGTTTGCGGTTCTCTTGGAAATATTAATGGCGATTCTCCATTAACTCAGCCACCGTTAAGGGTCGTTGACGTATGATTCCAGGTAGCTGCGTTGGCCTGCGGGACGTGGCTATGATGGCCGTGTCATTCGCGTAGAGATCTAACTCGACGTTGTGCGAGGTTGAATGCACGTCCTTGACATAGACTGTAGAGGACAGGGGAAATGAATCCACTCTGAGCTACCCCAGCCTTCATGCCGCAAGGAGATGACGTGACTATGGAAGGACTGTGGCCTTGACAATACGTCCCCTCTAACGACGTCATTCTACCCCTCGTCCAGGTCCATCTGCTAGGTAAAGGGCCCGACCCGCAGTTCTTCGGGAGCGGTAAGATGGCTATGGCAGAGCTCTTTCGGCTACGGTCAGGCGCCTGCCTTGTAAGTGCGGCATTCACTTCTTTCCACTTCACACCGCCCCGCTAGTTCGCCGTGTGGTTTCCCCCGTAGCCACAGCAATGGGGCAGTTGCCGCGAGGTAGAGCAATCACCGGAGAGTTGGAAGCCCCCTCACTCGAAGCAAAAGCGTGTGCAAACGCAGTTTCGCTGCATGTGGCCAAAGCGCTGGCAGCGCTTGCAATGCAAGTGGCCTTTCGGGGACACGTACGATTCCTCCAACACTCGCAAGTCGCAGAGATAGTACTTTCGACAATTCAGTAACTCGCTCCACCGATAAAATGAAGTGGGGAGTGGGAGGACAGTCCTTCCCGGGTTCCTGGTCGCTACGGCCGGATCGCAGCTTTTTGACACCATGGACTCGAATGTTCAGGGACACCAGCTCCTTTCGGACGACGCTATCAGGCATACCCCTACCAAGGTTCTTTACCAGAACCCGCACAGCGGTGCTGTGGGAGCGTGAAGGTGTGGAAACTTACATCCTCCGTCTCATCGAGTGACAGCAGTGCGCTGACAGAGGCTCAGTACCCGTCATCTGTTGATGGGACGACAATAAATTTCTCGGTCTTCAGTTGGGTCGTCAGGCCTCCAGCGCAGGATGCCCACAACCAGGCCAAGAAGGCACGGGTGTCTCGAGCACCTGAAATAAAAATGGGCGCCTTGTTTGGACGCTCTCCTGCCGGCAGGCAGGTGTTGAACATTTGGGCGTTGAGAGTGGCGCCTGATGGCATGTCGCCCAGAAACCCGGACATTTCAGTAGACATGCGGCTATTGGTTGTCTCCGACGAGACAGTGGGTTCGGCGATGTCCGAATTCCATGGCTGTGGGATTGAGCGACCCACTTGCCTGACTCGGAGCGACGGGCCCGACCAATGCATCCACTTACGTCACCCCACCCTCGGGGGTGCCCGCGTTACCGACTGCCTAAAGCAAATTGTTTGTCCGCGACAGAAGTAAACTCGGGCAGAGGCGCGCACCCAGCGCTAGGAGCTGGGCGTCTATCGGCGGGTTGAGTTGAGCCGCCCGAGCTTACCAGGTCGTTGGCTTTAAGCTTGCCCGCGTTCAGACAAGGAGGATGCTGGGAAGCTTTAGGCGCACCACTGAGAGTGGTGCCGAGGTTCCCGACGGACACCACTTTCTTCCTCTTCTTTTTGCTCGAAGCGAGAGCTCTCCTCAGCTCCCTCAGAAGTGCAGGGGTAGGCTGCATAATAGAAATGACCTTCAGAAAGTATAACCCTTCCTGCCTGAGCATGATGCTTAGGCAGGATACCTGTAAGAATGAAAGAAATATTCCTGTTACTCCGCCTGTTGTAGCTTCTAATACTGGTCTCGGAAATCAATACCTGCTCCCCGTTGACACAAAGCTGACCGGTTCTGACTTGTCGGTACCCTCCACTCAGCAGCTACTGCTCTCTCCAAGCGCCGGCCAACAACTCTACTGATTTTACAGGCCCGTGCAGTGACCTTTATTTGGTCCGCTTGGTTGGTGTATCGTCTGTGATTGGTGAGAATAAACTGACAGATTACACGTTGAAACGCGCTCGTCTGCATGGCTGGTGTGCTCCGCGCGCTCGGCTGTGGTGCGGGTTGCAATGTCTGCTCCGGGTCTGCCCGAGCAGTCATGGTTCGACCATCGGGATCCACCAGGCTATAGGCCTGCTTATCCTTGACGATTGACACCGTGGTCGGCCGTTGAGGGCGATCCGCAGCGTCTTCGTCGTGCGGGCCAGGATCCTATGACGGCCGCTGTAGTGAGTCCAGGGGCGCCGTACTGCATCCTACCAAAGGAAGAAGTGTGTAGATTCTGCTAGATATTTGTGAGCGAAGACAGCGGGGGACGCGTGACGCTATGGCGGGACGGGCCGAAGTTGCTCGAAGTGGCAGCGGGGCTGCGTAATGAGCTCCGATGCATCTCTGGTGGTAAGTCATGCTGCCAGAAGCACGCCCGAAATGCGCAGTTGTTCTCCGTAGACGAACTCGGCCACGGACGCCTGCAGGTCCTCTTTAAAGGCCGTGCTCATGCCGAGGAGGAGGGGAAGCGCTTCGGTCCAACGCTCCTGCGCTCGGCACCTTATGGCAGCCTTGAGAGTTCGATGCATCCGCTATACAAGGCGGTTTAATGAAAAGCCGTCGTGCGGGACAGTTGGATGCCGCACAAGTTGGCCAGGACGTTGAACAGTTGTAACTCGAATTGCCAGCTGTGATCGGTGGTGATTGTTTGCTGGCATCCATAAGGTGTTATCAATCCGGACAGTAGGGCTCGGGTCACCGTCTCTGTCGTGATGTCCCGCATGGGAATGGCTTCTGGCCAAAGAATGAAGCGATCTACTGCCGTAAGGAAGTATATGAAAACGGTCTGACGTCGGAAGTTGGACAACGATGTCGATGTGCACGTGCTGGAATCGTGATGTAGGCAGAGCGAAGTCTCCTAGTGGCGTGGTGGTGTGTCTGGATATATTTGACCGCTGGCAAGACTGGCATGCTCGTGCCAAGGTGCGGCAGTCCTTCCGCACCCCAGGCCACACGTACCGCTGGGAAATAAGTTTCGCCGTCGCCCTTTTTCCGAGTTAACCAAAACCGTGTAGAGTCGAACACGTGCCGTCGGAGGGTTGCCGGGAAGTACGAGCTTGGTCAGGTTTTTATCGTGTCGCAGTGCAGGGCTATATCCGAGCCAGGAATATGGACCTTCTTTAAGCACAGGGCAGTGGCCCCTTCCAAAATTGTGGTGAGTTATGTGTCGGCGTCTTGTCCTTGTGCCAAAGCTTAGGGGATAGTGGCATGCCGGCTGCCTTTACGCGAGACAGTGCATCGGCGACCACGTTGTCTTGCCCAGAGTTATGACGAATATCTGTCGTGAACTGGGATATGAGATCGAGATCGTTAAACTGCCGTGGGCTGCACTTGTCGCGTCTATGGCTGAAGGCGTAGGCCAGCGGCTTTTGGTCGGTGAAGATCACGTAGTGTCGTGCATCCACCATATGACGGAAATGCGTGACAGCCTCGAAGAAAGCCAGCAGATCTCTTTCGCAGGCGCTATATCTCTGTTGCACCGTACACATCTTCGAGAAGAATGCTAGCGGCTGCCAGGTGTTTGGAGCCCGTCGTTTGCAACATTGCCCCCATAGCTGTGGTCGAGGCGTCTCTCACAAAGGCAAGGGGAGCAGCACTTTCCGGGCAAGCAAGCAAGGCGGCGTGCGAAAGACTGGTCTTGCACCCTCGAAGGCCTAGCTGAGGGTTGGTATCAAGTTGACGGGCTGCGAGCCTTTTGTACGTGGGCCGGCGTGGAGGGCGTGTAGATGTGCTTGCGTGGCTGCGGTGTGAGGCAGGAAACGGCGGTAGGAGTTCAGCATCCAAGGGAACATTCCAAGCTGGCGGGTTCTCTGGAGCGGCAGGCATGTCTGGAGGTCGGCTACTCGGTCTGGTAGCGGCTGTGAGCCCTTGCCTGAGATCCTGTATCCAAAGAATGTAATTTCTGCGGCACGAAAAACACATTTGCGGGGTTGAGCAAGATACCGTAGGCCTGTAACTGCTTGAAGAGGGTCCTGAGGTTTCGCTCGTGCTCCTGTGCTGAGCGTGAGTACACCAGGATGTCGTGGGTGTAGGCGAAGCAGAAATCTAACCCCTCAGAATTTCCTCCACGAATCGCTGGGACGCCTGCGCAGCGTTGCCTAAGCCGAAAGGCATGAACGGGAATTCGAACAACAGAAATGGTGTTATGATGGCAATTTTCTGCACGTCGTTCGCGTGCACTGGGGTGTGACAATAGTCACTGACAAGGTCGATTGTTGAGAATATCGTGCAGCCTGCCAGGTGGTGGGCGTAGTCGTGAATGTGGGTGACTGTGTAGCCGTCCAGGATTGTATGGGCGTTGAGAGCCCTGTAGTCAGCACACGGGCGCCAGCCGCTGTCGTTCTTTGGGACGAGATGTAGCGCTGCCGACCAGGTACTGTCCGAGCGCCAGCCGTGCCGTCCATTAGCATGGCGTCCAACTCGGCTTTAGCTATCGCCAGTCGGTCTGATGCGAGGCGACGGGGTCGACAGGATTCTGGCAGGCCTGGTGTCGTGTCGATGTGATGGACCGTGTTGTGTCGCACCTACCTTCGGACGCCCGAGGGGTGCGCAAGATCCTGCAACTCAGCGAAAAGTTCGTCGGCCGAAGCGGTGTCCCCAATGACCTTCACACTCGGTAACAGTGGCGATGCTGTCTGGGCTGGAACTGACAAGGACGTGATTCCGTCCAGGATCCTGTTCTTGCGGCAGTCTACCAAAAGGCCGAAATTGCCTAGCAGGTCCACCCCGATAATTGGGATCTGGATGTCGGCCACCACGAAGCGCCAGGTGAAATCCCGTGGAAGTACGAGGATGAGCGTGACGGTGTGCCCCTTTAGATTGGAATGGGTGTACCGTTGACCGCGAAAAAATCGTAGCGGGTGCGCTCCTTGCATCCTGGGACGAGCTTTCGGGGAAACTCGGAGAGGTCGGAACCGCTGTCGACCAGAATCTCAGGTAGCTGACTCTGTCAGTGATGATTAAGCGGCCGGTGGTTGTGGAGCAGGCGTCTGCCGCCCTTAACGCCTATCGCTGCCGTTTCCCTGCCGGCTGTAGGAGCACGGTGTTGTGCACTTTCGCGCTTCGTCCGCGAATCGCCTGTGCTAAAGGCAATAACCGCGATCCGTGGGTCCGTGTGCCAGGGAAGGGGCGTCGTTCTCCTTGCGTCTGTCTTTGGATTGAGAACGGTATCGTGTGTGGGCACTGCTAAGGGTTGCCACTTGGCGGAACAGATCCTCAATCTTCTGGAGAAGACTAGCGGATTCGAGCGTTTGGGCGATTGATGCTGTGATGGGAAGCGGAGCAACATCGTGCTGGTTGAGAAAATGCCACAGTTCAAGATTCCTGCAATGCACTCCGTCATATTTCTTTCATTCCTTTATTTTCCATTTTATCCGTTTACAGGTACAACCTAAGCATGTGGAAATAGTCATAAAATGCTGTACAATATATCTGTTAAATTACAAATGTCAAATGACAGAATACAATTATAATACAATGAATACATAATAAAATATCAATTGCATCATAAAATCATTACAATCAGGAATATATATCATTTATTAGGATTAAAAATGATCAATAAAAATAAGGAATTGAAATGAATCCTTATGCGAAATTGTAAAATTCTTCCAATGCATACAATGAGTTCTCAAGTAAAAATGTCTTCAGGAGAGATTCAAATTTTTTTGTGCTATTAATCTCATTTTTTTATATAAATAGGAAGACTATTGTATATCTTTACACTCATACAGTGCACCCCAGTCTGAAATTTCTTTAAATTAGCCGCAGGGTAATGAAACACACACACAAACACTGCAGTTGACATCCCTGTGATTTTGCCCAAACGTGCCTCCAATACATCATATGATTTTGAAAGAAAGATTGCTATGAGAACACAAAGGTGTATATTACCTCTATAGCCCTCCTGTATACATCCTGACATATGAAACACAATGTACTGGGACAGTGCACACATGCTTTTAATGCTTTAATGGTTCAGTGGATTTTATGTTTGGTATTTACAGTGTTTGCATCCTGAACAGGGCTTCTGATAGTTTAGGGCATGTTGTCTGTTTTTGTCAGGTTTATATGAACTGAAGTTTTAATAGTGTCATTAACCAGCTGGCAAACGTTTGCACAAGTAGTAAATGGACACCCTTATGGAGTACAATTACAATTAACACTAAAAAGGGTTCTTTTGTTGACTGAATCATGTAAAAACTATATATGTGTAGTTCTAATTACTGAAACATCATCAGGGATTATACATAAAAATGCATTCATATCTTACTATCAATTACATCTAAGTTATGAACCCATTTATAAGTAGCACAACTGTTGCTGGTTTGGTAATTAGAATCATAACATGTTTGGATTTTTAGGTAATTTAATAAATAGAGTTATGCACCTCATATGGGGTACACAAGTATATTTTGTTGAATGAAATAACCATTAATTGAAAGTAATACAATTGAGGAACCCCATCTAGAGAGTTCACGTACTTCATGCTCACACTTTTTAAAACAGAAAATTAGCACAGTTTATAGTATTTCTGGGCAGTGTCAGAATTAGTCTATGTAGGCTGATTGGCATATTTTTTAGAAAATTGACCAATATGAAAATCTATTAAATTTTCTGACATCTTGAATTGTCACTGAAATCTTGCAATACAACAGATAGTTCTGAAGAGAGATCGAGACCCCCCATTAATCTTTAACCTTCTCATTTTATACTTCCTTTAGAAAAACTGTTACTGGCAGTAATGTAATAAAAACGTTCTATGATAGTATAAAAATCCAGGAAACAATAAAAGTCAGAAAATAAAAGAATGGGTTTGGTAACATTGTAGGTCCTCCAGCCCTTGCTTTTTTGTAGCGAAACCTCATGTCTATAAATGAACCTTAGATGTGTTGGAGACTAAGTCAGTATAAATCAGCACATATTAGACTGCAGAAATGAAATTATTTGCCTTGATTTGGAAAGGTATAACAGGTTTTAAATTAATGAAGTATAAACCCTTCAAGACAGTTGACATTTTCAAAAGCCTATTGAACAAGTAAGCAGACTCAGTGCAATGTATACTTGATGGGGGTACCATGTCTAATAAAAGTTGTCAATCAAACTAATATAAAGGCAGTATATTCCAGTTAATATTTCCACATCTGTTCTTTAAACCTATTTTTATTCCATCACACACTTGAACTTTAGCACAAACTGCCAGCATTCCAGCTGGTTGCTGCCTAACTTGTACACCAACACTAACCTGACAGAATTTCAACTTGCTACTGCGTAACCTATGCACCAAAACTGACCTGTCACTATTTCAGCTAGATGCTGCCTAACCCGTACACTAACACTTACCTGCCAGATTTTCAGTTTGTGGCATTAATTGATAAAAATAAGTACAAATAATGTAGATAACGTGAGAAATGATGAAAATCTTCCTATTTTTCATTATTATCTAGATCAAAATTATGTTCATCCCTCCTCATATTTGGTTTTTAAAACTTATTCAACAAAAGAAATTATGCCTACAATTAAATCGTTAAAAACAAAAAATTCTCATGACTACACTGAGATTTCTACTGAAATATTAAAAATTAGTGCCACTTACATATGTTCACCATGAACTTCTATCTGTAGTAAGTCTATCTTGTCAGGAATTTTTCCTTATCATTTGAAGTTCTCAATTATAAAACTTATATACATGAAAAGAGATAGAATGAATCCAACAAATTATAGACCTATGCCATTATTGACTTCTTTCTCAAAGGTTTTTAAAAAAGCTTTGTACCACATATATTAGACTAATTGAGCATTTTTAAAGTATTATCTTACTAGTGGGAAATCAGTTTGGTTTCAGAACAGGCATAGTAATTGAAAATACCATTTTTAAATTAACAAATTAAATTTTAAATATTTTAAACAATAAAACACTGGCTGGTAGTATCTTTTGTGATCTGAAGAAAGCTTTCAATTCTGTTAATTATGATTTTTTACTGTCTAATCTATCTTATTATGGAGTAAGAACTAAGGCCAAATTATTACTCGAATCTTATCTTCAGAATAGATAACAAAGAGTTCAAATCATCAACTCGTGTCTTAATTCTAACAGTCTCAAAATGGACCCAAATAAAATATGGGGTGCCACAGGATTCAATTTTGGGCCCTTTGTTATTTCTAGTATACATCCATGACATACCTACAGCCATAGAACACAAAGACATTCCCTTTTATTTGCTGATGATACCAGTACATTAATTACAAGCCCAAGTAATATTTAGTTTCAAAGTGATCTTAATGTGGTTTTGGACAAATAAATAAGTGGTTCAAAGGTAATTTGCTTTCCTTGAATTTTGACAAACATTTTTCATTCAATTACTAATAAAATAATTTCTATCTTGTGATAAAAGTACCGGATCATGTATATGTCTTTTATGCGTATCGGTTATATTTTGCCGACAAGGACATATATTCCTTTAGTTCAATTTCTGACTGTTGCATCTCATTCTTATGTTTCAATTGATATTCTTTATTATATTCCGATTTTCTACGTTTACTTTCTGCTAGTTCAGTTTCTGAAGATGTGGAAGCTTGCTGTTGCATTTCCATCTTACATTTCAATCGACATCGTTTATTTCTTTCTGCCCGCTTTTGCTTTCTAATAGCATCGATATCTGTATCGGCCATACTAATACTGTAGTAACACACGCACGAAACCGCGGTCCGAACACTACTGATTAATCAGCGCCTTAACAGATATCTTTTGTTCTGCCCC
>Ga0268261_10001070_pt1 | contig 18438 bp, 10 predicted proteins | sample TergutNc150P1_FD_190353 | JGI IMG/M metagenome (GOLD analysis project Ga0268261, IMG submission 190353) | Nasutitermes corniger P1 segment gut microbial community from laboratory colony in Florida, USA - Nc150 P1 (SPAdes) (version 2) | ecosystem: Host-associated > Arthropoda: Insects >...
GCCAATACACAATTTTCGTCACTTAGTGTGAGATTTTTCCATGCCTTCTTCGTCACAGATAGATGCTTTATGGCAGGACTTCCGTCCATTGGAGAAAGTCATGTTTGTACCTCATTTTCAGTACAGTTAAGACACAAGACTTTCGTAATTATACGAATTACATCACTTGTCGTAAGTCATGTTTTTAGACTAACGTTTATAAAGTCTGGATTTAGATAGAATGCCATTAAACTTATTTCATCACTAGTAGCGTCAAATGCTTCGCAATCATATTCAGCACATATAAGATATAAAGACAAAAGAATAAATACCTGTTGCTACAGTAGGTTCAATTAAAGTTTTAGTCCCTTATACAGTATAGATACACTGCGTTTTGTTCGCATATAAACGAATTTCATCACTTGGCCCGAGTCATGATCCAAGCGCATAGATGGCAGAGATAGGCTCTAGGTCGAGCACTCAGACACGAAACACAATAGTTTGTAAAAATTCAGGTGCCGAGAACAAGAAACAAATACCTAAATGACGTGAAAGCGGTCGTTTATGAAAAATTGCAGGACAGCCTTCTCGACAAATAGTTCCATCTTTCGCCGCTAGGATCTCTGGCGTCTTTGCATATGTTTAGGCGCCTGGAGACAAAAGTGGGAACTACTAAGAACTTGCCCAGGCTGCAGCGTGTCATATCCATTACCTTTCCAGCTGGGCTTTTCTTAATCCCAAACTGCCTTAATGAATGAACCCAAATGTTGAGACTCTATGCATGTATTTCATCACTTAGCGCAAGTCATTTCTTGCGCTCGAGAGAGTGTACAGATAGGATGTAGGTCGAGTGCAAATTCACAAAATGCAGAGTATTGTGCAAGTTTAGTTTAGCTCTATAATCAGTACAGATAAGACGTATGTCGGATGTAAATACACATATTTCATTACTTCAATTGGAATTTAACAGGCATTACCCTTCTCTGATCGGCTGTATGTGAAGTGTCAAAACACTTCTTGTTTCGGTTGCAGTAAGTCAAGTTTGTAGCCCATATTCATCACAGTAAAGTAGCTATTCTTACGTATGTATACGTACTTCATGACTTTTCGAGAAGAAATATACGAATTTGATCATTTCGTGCGACTGGTGGCTTCAGTATATATTGAGCTTAGATCAGCTGGAGGTTGAACACGACAGTACCATTGATTAGATTTGGCACATGTATCGACACTATTAAGCTACATGTCGAACGTCGTAAAGCGTTTTATTCAGTTGGCATAGGTAATAATTGGTGTTCAATTTCTGCAAATATGGATATAGTTCGAGCTCATATACACGATTTTCTCAGTAGGAGCAATTCATAAAACGAAATTAAATACAGCACAGGTACTCTGGTGGGCGAAAATTATTACTCTTTTTATGTGGTTTTATTGCAACCCATGCTTTAAATACACGTAAGCTAATTGGGTCCGTCGCCCCTTGTTATAGATTTGTGGCAAGAATCAAATCCTTAAAGGGCGCGGAAGGGGTAAGGTCTTCAACAGTAAATGACAGCCTTCTCAACAAATAGTTCCAACTTACGCCGCTAGGAGCTCTGGCGTCCAGGCTTACTTGGAAGTGCCTGGCAACGAAAGTGGTAACTACTAAGAACTAGCCCAGGATGAAGCTTGTCAGATCCAAAACGTTCTCCTGACTAGGCTTTTCGTTATGCCTAACTGGGCTTAGTTATATACTAATGAAAGACTCGAATTGTAGAGCGCCATCACTTTGCGCGAGTCATGTTTCGAAATCAAATACTGAACAGACAGTGTGTAGTTCGCGATCAAACTCTCGAATTTCATAATTATGTGCTAGTTATGTATAGACCTATAATCAGAACAGATAAGAAGTATGTCAAACGCCAATACACAATTTTCGTCATTCAGTGTGAGATTTTTCCATGCCTTCTTCGTCACAGATAGATGCGTTATGGCAGGACTTCCGTCCATTGGAGAAATTCATGTTTGTAGCTCATTTTCAGTACAGTTAAGACACAAGACTTTCGTAATTATACGAATTTCGTCACTTGTCGACATTCATGTTTTTAGACTAACGTCTATAAAGTCTGGATTTAGATAGAATGCCATTAAACTTATTTCATCACTTGTAGCGTCACATGCTTCGAACTCATATTCAGCACATATACGATATAAAGACAAAAGAATAAATAACTGTTGCTTCAGTAGATTCAATTCTAGTTTTAGTCGCAAATTCAGTATAGATATGCTGCATGTTGTTCGCATATAAACGAATTTCATCACTTGGCCCGAGCAATGATCCAAGGGCATACATGGCAGAGGCAGGCTGTAGGTCGAGCACTCAGTCACGAAACACAATAGTTTGTACAAATACAGGTTCGGAGATCCAGAAACAGATACCTAAAAGGCGTGAAAGCGGTAATTTATACAAAATTGCAGGACAGCCTTCTCGACAAATAGTTTCATCAGTCCCCGCTAGGATCTCTGGCGTCTTTGCATATGTGGAGGCGCCTGGTGACGAAATTAGGAAATAGTAAAAACTTGTCCAGGCTGCAGCGTGTCATATTCATAATCTTTCCTGACTGGGCTTTTCTTCATCCCGAACTGCCTTAATGAATGTACTCAAATGTTGATACGCTATTCACGTACTTCATTACTTATCGCGAGTCACGTTTTGCGTTGAGAGAATGTACAGATAGGATGTAGGCCGAGTGTAAATTCACAAAATGTAGAATTTTTGCAAGTTAAGTTTAGACCTATAATCAGTACAGATAAAACGTATGTGGGATATAAATACACAAATTTAATTTCTTCAAGTGGAATTTTCCAGGCATTACTTGTCTCTGATCGGCTGTATATCAAGTTTCAAAACACTTCTTGTTTTGGTTTTAGTAAGTCAAATTCGTAGCCCATATTAAGCACTGTTCAATTGCTAGTCTTTCGTAAGTATACGAATTTCATGACTTTTCGAGAAGAAATATACGAATTTGATCATTTCGTGCGAGTGGTGGCTTCAGTCCTTATTGCGCATAGATCAGCTGGAGGTTGAGCACGAAAGTACGAGTGATTTGATTTGGCACATGTATCAACAATATTAACCTACTTATTGAATGTCATAAAGCGTTTTATTCAGTTGGCTCAGGTAATAATTGGTGTTCAGTTTCTTCAAAGATAGATATAGGTCGAGCTCTTATACACGAATTTCTCAGTAGGAGAAATTCAAATTACGAAATGAAATGCAGCACAGGTAATCTAATGGGCGAAGAGCATTACACTTTTTATGTGGTTTGTTGCAACCCTTGCTTTAAATACACGTAAGCTAATTGGGTCCATCGCCTCTTGTCATATATTTGTGGCAAGAATCAGATCCCTAAATGGCGCGGAAGGAGTAAAGCCTTAAATATTACAGGACAGCATTCTCAACAAATAGTTCCAACTTTCGCCGCTAGGAGCTCTGGCGTCTAGACGTACTTGGAATTGCCTGGCAACAAATGTCAGAACTACTAAGAATTAGCCCAGGATACAGCTTTTCAGATCCAGAACGTTCCCCTGACTAGGCTTTTCGTCATGCCTAACTGGGCTTAGTTATATACTAATGAATGAACCGAAATGTCGAGGCCCATTACTTAGCACGAGTAATGTTTCGAGGTCAAATACTGCACAGATAGGCTGAAGGTCGCGAGCAAACTCCCGAATTTCAAAATTATATGCAAGTTATGTTTAGACCTATAATCAGAACAGATAAGAAGTATGTCAAACGCCATTACACAATTTTCGTCAATTTGTGTGAGATTTTTCCATGCCTTCTTCGTCAGATATACATGGCAGGACTTCCGTCCATTGGAGAAAGTCATGTTTGCAGCTCATTTTCAGTACAGTTAAGACACAAGAATTACGTAATTATACGAATTTCATCACTTGTCGAAAGTCATGTTTTTTTACTAACGTCTATAAAGTCTGGATTTAGATAGAATGCCATTAAACGTATTTCATCACTTGTAGCGTCAAATGCTTCGAACTCATATTTAGCACATATAAGATATAAAGACAAAAGAATAAATACCTGTTGCTTCAGTAGGTTCAATTCTAGTTTTAGTCACATATTCAGTATAGATACGCTGCATGATGTTCGCATATAAACGAATTACATCACTTGGCCCGAGTCATGTTTCCAAGCGCAGACATGGCAGAGGTAGGCTCTAGGTCGAGAACTCAGACTCGAAACACAATATTTTGTACAAATACAGGTTCGAAGAACAACAAACATATACCTAAATGGCGTGAAAGCGGTCATTTATGCAAAACTGCAGGACAGCCTTCTCGACAAATAGTTCCATCTTTCGCCACTAGTATCTCTGGCGGGTTTGCTTATGTGGAGGCGCCTGGTGACAAATGTGGGAACTACTAAAAACCTGCCCAGGCTGCAGCGTGTCATATCCATAACTTTCCTGACTGGGCTTTTCTTCTTCCCGAACTGGCTTAATTAATGTACCCAAATGTTGAGACGCTATACACGTATTTCATCACTTAGCGCAAGTCATGTTTTGCGTCGAGAGAGTGTACAGATAGGATGTAGGTCGAGTGCAAATTCACAAAATGCAGTGTATTTTGCAAGTTAAGTTTAGACCTATAACCAGTACAGATAAGACGTATGTCGGATGTAAATACACAAATTTCATTATTTCAAGTGGAATTTTCCAGGCATTACTTGTCTCTGATCGGCTGTATATCAAGTGTCAAAACACTTCTTGTTTCGGTTGGAGTAAGTCAAGTTTGTAGCCCATTATTCAGCACAGTTAAATTGCTATTCTTTCGTAAGTATAAGAATTTCATGACTTTTCGAGAAGAAGTATACGAATTTGATCATTTCGTGCGAATGGTGTCTTCAGTATTTATTGCGCATAGATCAGCTGGATGTTGAGAACGAAAGTACGTATGATTTGATTTGGAATATGTATCAACACTATTAAGCTACATATCGAAATTTATAAAAGCGCTTTATTCAGTTCGCTCAGGTAATAATTGGTGTTCAATTTCTTCAAAGATAGATATAGTTCGAGTTCTTATACACGAATTCCTCAGTACCAGCAATTCATATTACGAAATGAAATGCTGCACAGTTAATCTGATGGGCGAACATCATTACCCTTTTTATGTGGATTGTTGCAACCCATGCTTTAAATACACGTAAGCTAATTGGGTCCATCGCCCCTTTTCATAGATTTGTGGCAAGAATCAGATCCCTAAATGGAGCGGTAGGGGTAAGGTCTTCAAAATTACAGGACAGCCTTCTCAACAAATAGTTCCAACTTTTGCCGCTAGGAGCTCTGGCGTCTAGGCCTACTTGGAAGTGCCTGGCAACGAAAGTGGTAACTACTAAGAACCAACCCAGGATGCAGCTTGTCAGATCCACAAAGTTCTCCTGACAAGGCTTTTCGTCATTCCTAACCGGGCTTAGTTATTTACTAATGAATGAACCGAAATATCGTGCCCCATCTGTTAGCGGGAGTCATGTTTCGAGATCAAATACTGCACAGATAGGCTGTAGGTCACGAGCAAACTCCCGAATTTCAGAATTATGTGCAAGTTATGTTTAGACCTATACTCAGAACAGATGAGAAGTATTTCAAACGCCAATATACAATTTTCGTCACTTTGTGTAGAGATTTTTTCATGCCTTCTTCGTCACAGATAGATGCGTTATGGCAGGACTTCCGTCCATTGGAGAAAGTCGTGTTTGTAGCTTATTTTCGGTACAGTTAAGACACAAGTCTTTCGTAATTATACGAATTTCATCACTTGTCGAAAGTCATGTTTTTAGACTAACGTCTATAAAGTCTGGATTTAGATAGAATGCCATTAAACGTATTTTATCACTTGTAGCGTCAAATGTTTCGAACTCATATTCAGCACATATAAGATATAAAGACAAAATACTAAATACCTGTTGCTTCAGTAGGCTCAATTCTAGTTTTAGTCGCATATTCAGAATAGACACGCTGCATGTTGTTCGCATATAAACGAATTTCATCACTTGGCCCGAGTCATGATCCAAGCGCATACATGGCAGATACAGGCCGTAGGTCGAGCACTCAGACACGAAACACCATAGTTTGTACAAATACAGGTTCGGAGATCCAGAAAGAGATACCTAAATGGCGTGAAAGCAGTCATTTATGCAAAATTGCAGGACAGCCTTCTCGACAAATAGTTCAAACTTTCGCCGCTAGGATGTCTGGCGGCTTTGCATATGTGGAGGTTCCTGGTGACGAAATTGGGAAATAGTAAGAACTTGCCCAGGCTGCAGGGTGTCATATCCATAACATTTCCTGACTGGGCTTTTCTTCATACCGAACTGCCTTAATGAATGTACCCAAATTTTGAGACGCTATGCACGTATTTCATCACTTAGCGCGAGTCATGTTTTTGCGTTGAGAAAGTGTACAGATAGGAGTGCAAATTCAATAAATGCAGAATTTTGGCAAGTTAATTTTATTCCTATAATCAATACAGATAAGACGTATGTCGGATATAAATACACAAATTTCATTACTTGAAGTGGAATTTACCAGGCATTGCTTGTCTCTGATCGGCTGTATGTGAAGTGTCAAATCACTTCTTGTTTCGGTTGGAGTAAGTCAAGTTTGTAGCCCATATTCAGCACATTTAAGTTGCTATTCTTACGTAAGTATTGGAATTACAAAACTTTTCGGGAAAAAATATACGAATTTGATCATTTCGTGTGAATGGTGGCTTCAGTCTTTATTGAGTATAGATCAGCTGAAGATTGAGCAGGAAAGTACGAATGATTTGATTTGGCACATGTTTCGACACTATTAAGCTACTTGTCGAACGTCATAAAGCGTTTTATTCAGTTGGCTTAGGTAGTAATTGGTGTTCAGTTTCTACAAAGATGGATAGAGGTCGAGCTCTTATATACGAATTTCTCAGTAGGAGCAATACCTACTACGAAATTAAATGCATCACAGGTACTCTGATGGGCGAAAATCATTACTCTTTTTATGTGGTTTGTTGCAACCCATGCTTTAAATACACATAAGCTAATTGGGTCCATCGCCTCTAGTCATAGATTTGTGGCAAGTATCAGATCCCTAAATGGCGCGGAAGGGGTAAGGTCTTCAACATTACAGGACAGCCTTCTCAACAAATAGTTCCAACTTTCGCCGCTAGGAGCTCTGGCGTCTAGGCTTACTTGGAAGTGCCTGGCAACGAAAGTGGTAACTACTAAGAACTAGACCAGGATGCAGCTTGTCAGATACACAACGTTCTCCTGACTAGGCTTTTCGTCATGCCTAACCGGGCTTAGTTATATACTAATGAATGAACCGGAATGTCGAGCCCCATCTGTTAGCCGAGACATGTTTCGAGATCAAATACTGCACACAGGCTGTAGGTCACGAGCAAACTCCCGAATTTCAGAATTATGTGCAAGTTATGTTTAGACATATAATCAGAACAGATAAGAGGTATGTCAAACGCCAATACACAATTTTCGTCACTTTATGAGAGATTTTTTCATGCCTTCTTCGTCACAGATAGATGCGTTATGGCAGGACTTCCGTCCATTGGAGAAAGTCATGTTTGTAGCCTATTTTCAGTACAGTTAAGACACAAGACTTTCGTAATTATGCGAATTTCATCACTTGTCGAAAGTCATGTTTTTAGACAAATGTCTATAATGTCTGGATTTAGATAGAATGTCATTAAACGTATTTCATCACTTATAGCGTCAAATGCTTCGAACTCATATTCAGCACATATAAGATATAAAGGCAAAAGAATAAATTCCTGTTGCTTCAGTAAGTTCAATTCTAGTTTTAGTCGCATATTCAGTATAGATACGCTGCATGTTGTTCGCATATCAACGAATTTCATCACTTGGCCCGAGTCATGATCCAAGCGCATACATGGCAGAGACAGGCTGTAGGTCGAGCACTCAGACATGACACACAATAGTTTGTACAAATACAGGTTCGGAGATGGAGAAGCAGATAACTAAATGGCGTGAAAGCAGTCATTTATGCAAAATTGCAGGATAGCGTTCTCGATAAATTGTTCCATCTTTCGCCGCTAGGATCTCTGGCGGCTTTCCATATGTGGAGGCGCCTGGTGACGAAAGTTGGAACTACTAAGAATTTGCCCAGGCTCTAGCGTGTCATATCCATAACATTTCCTGACTTGGCTTTTCTTCGCCCCGAACTGCCTTAATGAATGTACCCAAATGTTGAGACGCTATGCACGTATTTCATCACTTAGCGCCAGTCACGTTTTGCGTTGAGAGACTGTACAGATAGAATGAAGGTCGAGTGCAAATTCACAAAATGAAGAATTTTGTGCAAGTTATGTTTAGACCAATAATCAGTACTGTTAAGACGCATGTCGGATGTAAATAAACAATTTTCATTACTTCAAGTGGAATTATTCAGGCATTACTTGTCTCTGATCGGCTGTATATCTAGTGTCAAAACACTTCTTGTTTCGGCTGGAGTTAAGTCAAGTTTGTAGCCCATATTCAGCACAGTTAAGTTGCTATTCTTTCGTAAGTATACGAATTTCAAGACTTTTCGAGAAGTAATATACGAACTTGATCATTTCGTTCGAATGGTGGCTTCAGTCTTTTTTTAGCATAGATCAGCTTGAGGTTGAGCACAAATGTATCAATGATTTGATTTGGCACATATATCGACCCTATTAAGTTACTTGTCGAACGTCATAAAGCGTTTTATTCAGTTGGCTAAGGTAATAATTAGTGTTCAATTTCTGCAAAGATGAATATAAGTCGAGCTCTTATACACGAATTTCTCAGTAGGAGCAATTCATACTACGAAATTAAGTTCAGCACAAGTAATGAGAGAAAATCAATACCCTTTTTGTGTGGTTTGTTGCAACCCATGCTTTAAATACACGTAAGCTAATTGGGTCCGTCGCCTCTTGTCATAGGTTTGTGGCAAGAATCAGATCCCTAAATGGCGCGGAAGGGGTAAGGTCTTCAAAATTACAGGAAAGCCTTCTGAACAAATAGTTCCAACTTTCGCCGCTAGGAGCTCTAGCGTCTAGGTTTACTTGGAAGTGACTGGCAACGAAAGTGGTAACTACTAAGAACTAGCCCAAGACGCAGCTTGTCATATCCACAACGTTCTCCTGACTAGGCATTTCGTCATGCCTAACTGGGCTTAGTTATATACTAATGAATGAACCGAAATGTCGAGCCCCATCAGTTAGCGCGGGTCATGTTTCGAGATCAAACACTGCACAGATAGGCTGTACGTCGAGAGCAAACTCCCGAATTTCAGAATCATGTGTAAGTTATGTTTGGACCTATACTCAGAACAGATAAGAAATATGTCAAACGCCAATACACAATTTTCGTCACTTTTTGTGAGATTTTTCCATGCCTTCTTCGTCACAGATAGATTCGTTATGGCAGGACTTCCGTCCATTGGTGAAAGTAATGTTTGTAGCTCTTTTTCAGTACTGTTAAGACACAAGGCTTCCGTAATTATTCGAATTTCATCACTTGTCGAAAGTAATGCTTTTAGACTGACGTCTATAAAGTCTGAATTTAGATAGAATGCCATTAAACGTATTTCTTCACTTGTAGCGTCAAATGCTTCGAAATTATATTCAGCACATATAAAATATAAGGACAAAAGTATAAATACCTGTTGCTTCAGTAGGTTCAATTCTATTTTTCGTTGCATATTAAGTATAGAAAAGCTGCATGTTTTTTGCATATAAACGAATTTCATCACTTGGCCCGAGTCATGTTCCAAGCGCATACATGGCAGAGACAGGCTGTAGGTCGATCACTCAGACACGAAACACAATAGTTTGTACAAATACAGGTTCGGAGGTCCAGAAACAGATACCTAAATGGCGTGAAAGCGGTCATTAATGCAAAATTGCAGGACAGCCTTCTCGACAAATTGTTCCATATTTCGCCGTTAGGATGTCTGGTGGCTTTGCATATGTGGAGGCGCCTGGTGACAAAAGTGGGAACTACTAAGAATATTCCCAGGCTGCAGCGTGTCATATCCATAACCTTTCCTGACTGGGCTTTTCTTAATCCCGAACTGCCTTAATGAATGTACCCAAATGTTGAGACCCTATGCACGTATTTCGTCACATAGCGCGAGTCATGTTTTCCGTTGAGAGAGTACAGATAGAATGTAGGTCGAGTGCAAATACACAAAATGCAGAATTTTGTGCAAGTTATGTTTATACATATAATCAGTACAGATAAGACGTATATGGGATGAAAATACACAAATTTCATTACTTCAAGTTGAATTTTCCAGGCATTACTTGTCTCTGATCGGCTGTATATCAAGTGTCAAACACTTCTTGTTTCGGTTGGAGTAAGTCAAGTTTGTAGCACATATTCAGCACAGTTAAGTTGCTATTCTTTCGTAAGTATATAATTTCATGACTTTTCGAGAGGAAATATACGAAATTCATCATTTCGTGCGAATGGTGGCTTCAGTCTTTATTGAGCATAGATCAGCTAGATATTGAGCACCAAAGTACCAATGATTTGATTTGGCACATGTATCGAAACTATTAAGCTACTTGTCGAACGTCATAAAGCGTATTATTCAGTTGCCTAAGGTAATAATTGGTGTTCAATTTCTGCAAAGATGGATTTAGGTCGAGCTCTTATACACGAATTTCTCAGTAGGAGCAGTTCATACTACGAAATTAAATTCAGCACAGGTGATGACCGAAAATCATTACTCTATTTATGTGGTCTTTTGCGACCCATGCTTTAAATACACGTAAGCTAATTGGGTCCGGCGCCTCTAGTCATAGATTTGTGGCAAGAATCAGATCCCTAAATGGTGCGGAAGGGGCAAGGTCTTCAACATTACAGGACAGCCTTCTCACCAAATAGTTCCAACTTTCGCCGCTAGGAGCTCTGGCGTCTAGGCTTACTTGGAAGTGCCTGGCAACGAAAGTTGTAACTGCTAAGATCTAGCACAGGATGCAGCTTGCGAGATCCACAACGTTCTCCTAACTAGGCTTTTCGCCATGCCTAACTGGGCTTAGTTATATACTAATGAATGGATCGAAATGTCGAGACCCAACACTTAGCGCAAGTCATATTTCGAGATCAAATACTGCACAGAAAGGCGGTAGGTCCCGAGCAAACTCCCTAATTTCAGAATTATCTGCAAGCTATGTTTAGACCTATAATCAGAACAGATAAGAAGTATGTCAAACGCCAATACACAATTTTCGTCACTTTGTGTGAGATTTTTCCATGCCTTCTTCGTCACAGATAGATGCGTTATGGCAGGACTTTTGTCCATTGGAGAAAGTCATGTTTGTAGCTCATTTTCAGTACAGTTAAGACACAAGACTTTCGTAATTATACCAATTTCATCACTTCTCGAAAGTCATGTTTTTTGACTAACGTCTCTAAAGTCTGGATTTAGATAGAATGCCATTAAACGTATTTCATTACTTGTAGCGTCAAATGCTTCGCACTCATATTCCGCACATATAAGATATAAAGACAAAGGAATAAATACCTGTTGCTTCAGTAAGTTCAATTCTAGTTTTAGTCGCATATTCAGTATAGATACGCTGCATGTTTTTCGCATATAAACGAATTTCATCACGTGGCCCGAGGCATGATCCAAGCGCATACATGGCAGAGACGGGCTGTAGGTCGAGCACTCAGACATGAAACACAATAGATTGTACAAATACAGGTTCGGAGATGCAGAAACATATACCTAAACAGCGTGAAAGCAGTCATTTATGCAAAATTGCAGGATAGCCTTCTCGATAAATAGTTCCATCTTTCGCCGCTAGGATCTCTGGCGGCTTTACATATGTGGAGGCGCCTGGGGACTAAAGTGGGAACTACTAAGAACTTGCCCAGGCTGCAGCGTGTCATATCCATAACATTTCCTGACTGGGCTTTTCTTCATCCCGAACTGCCTTAATGAATGTACACAAATGTTAAGACGCGATGCACGTATTTCATCACTTGGCGCGAGTCACGTTTTGCGTTTAGAGAGTGTACAGATAGAATGTAGATCGAGTGCAAATTCACTAAATGCAGAATTTTGTGCAAGTTATGTTTAGACCTAAAATCAGTACAGATAAGACGTATGTCGGATGTATATACACAATTTTCATTACTTCAAGTGGAATTTTCCAGCATTACTTGTCTATGATCGGCTGTATATCAAGTGTCAAAACACTTCTTGTTTTGGTTGGAGTTAAGTCAAATTTGTAGCCCATATTCAGGACAGTTAAGTTGCCTTTCTTTCGTAAGTATATGAATTTCATGACAATTGGAGAAGAAATATACGAATTTGATTATTTCGTGTGAATGGTGGCTTCAGTCTCTATTGAGCATAGATCAGCTGGAGGTTGAGCACGAAAGTACCAATGATTTTATTTGACACATGTATCGACACTATTAAGCTACTTGTCGAACGTCATAAAGCGTTTTATTCAGTTGGCTAAGGTAATAATTAGTGTTCAATTTCTGCAAAGATGAATATAGGTCGAGCTCTTATACACGAATTTCTCAGTAGGAGCAATACATACTACGAAATTAAATGCAGCACAGGTGATGGGCGATAATCATTACTCTTTTTATGTGGTTTGTTGAAACCCATGCTTTAAATACACGTAAGCTAATTGGGTCCGTCGCCCCTTGACATAGACTTGTTGCAAGGATCAGATCCCTAAATGGCGCGGAAGTGGTAAGATCTTCAATATTAAAGGACAGCCTTCTCAACAAATAGTTCTATCTTTCGCCGCTAGGAGTTCTGGCGTCTAGGCTTACTTGGAACTGCCTGGAAACGAAAGTTGTAACTACTAAGAACTAGCCCAGGATGCAGCTTGTCAGATCCACAAAGTTCTCCTGACTAGGCTTTTCGTCATGCCTAAAAGGGCTTAGTTATATACTAATGAATGAACCGAATTTTGTGCCCCGTCAGTTAGCGCGAGGCATGTTTCGATATCAAATACTGTACAGACAGGCTGTAGGTCGAGAGCAAACTCCCGAATTTCAGAATTATGTGCAAGTTATGTTTAGACATATATTCAGAAGAGAAAAGAATTATGCTAAACGCCAATTCACAATTTTCGTCATTTTGTGTGAGATTTTACCATGAATTCTTCGTCACAGATAGATGCGTTATGGCAGGACTTCTGTCCATTGGAGAAAGTCATGTTTGTAGCTCGTTTTTAAGTACAGTTAAGACACAAGACTTTCGTAATTATACGAATTTCATCACTTGTCGAAAATCATGTTTTTAGGCTTACGTCTATAAAACCTGGATTTACATAGAATGCCATGAAACGTATTTCATCACTTGTAGCGTCAAATGCTTCGAACTCATATTCAGCACATACAAAATATAAAGACAAAAGAATAAATACCTGTTGCTTCAGTAGGTTCAATTTTAGTTTTAGTCGCATATTTAGTATACATACGCTGCATGTTGTTCGCATATAAACGAATTTCATCACTTGGCCCGAGTCATAATCCAAGCGCATACATGGCAGAGACAGGCTGTAGGTCGAGCACTCAGAACTAAACACAATAATTTGTACAAATACAGGATCGGAGATCCAGAAACAAATACCTAAATGAAGTTAAAGCGGTCATTTATTGCAAAATTGGAGGACAGCCTTCTCGACAAATAGTTCCATCTGTCGCCGCTAGGATCTCTGGCCGCTTTGCATATGTGGAGGCGCCTGGTGACGAAAGTTGGAACTATTATGAAACTTGCCCATGCTGCAGGGTGTCATATCCATAACCTTTCCTGACTGGGCTTTTCTTCATCCCGAAATGCCTTAATGAATGTACCCAAATGCTGAGACGCTATGCACGTATTTCATCACTTAGCGCGAGTCATTTTTTGCGTTGAGAGAGTGTACAGATAGAACGTAGGTCGAGTGCAAATTCACAAAATGCAGAATTTTGTGCAAGTTATGTTTAGACCTATAATCAGTACAGATAAGACGTATGTCGGATGTAAATACACAGATTTCATTACTTCAAGTGGAATTTTCCAGGCATTACTTGTCTCTGATCGGCTGTATAACAAGTGTCAAAACACTTCTTTTTTCGGTTGGAGTAAGTCAAGTTTGTAGCCCATATTCAGCACAGTTAAATTGCTATTTTTTCGTAGGTATTCGAATTTCATGACTTTTCGAGATGGAATATACGAATTTGATCATTTCGTGCGAATGGTGGCATCAGTCTTTATTGAGCATAGATCGGCTGGAGTTTGAGGACGAAAGTACCAATGATTTTATTTGGCACATTTATCGACACTATTAAGCTACTTTTCGAACGTCATAAAGCGTTTTATTCAGTTGGCTAAGGTAATAATTTGTGTTCAATTTCTGCAAAGATGGATATATTTCGAGCACTTATACACGAATTTCTCAGTAGGAGTATTTCATGGTACGAAATAAAATGCAGCACAGGTACTATGATGGGCGAATATCATTACTCTTTTATGTGGTTTGTTGCAACCCATGCTTTAAATACACGTAAGCTAATTACGTCCATCGCCCCTTGTCATAAATTTGTGGCAAGAATCATATCCCTAAATGGCGTGGAAGGGGTAAGGAATTAAACATTACAAGACAGCCTTCTCAACAAATAGTTCCAACTTTTGCCGCTAGGTGCTCTGGCGTCTAGGCGTACTTGGAAGTGCCTGGCAACGAATGTCGGAACTTCTAAGAACTAGTCCAGGATGCAGCTTCTCAGATCCACAACGTTCTCGTGACTAGGCTTTTCGTCATGCCTAACTGGGCTTAGTTATATACTAATGAATGAACCGAAATGTCGAGCCCCATCACTTAGCGCGAGTCATGTTTCGAGAACAAATACTGCACAGATAGGCTATAGGTCTCGAGCAAACTACCGAATTTCAGAATTATGTGCTAGTTATGTTTAGACCTAAAATCAGTACAAATAAGGAGTATGTCAAACGCCAATACACAATTTTCGTCACTTTGTGTGAGATTTTTCCATGCGTTCTTTGTCACAGATAGATGCGTTATGGCAGGACATCCGTCCATTGGAGAAAGTCATGTTTGTAGCTCATTTTCAGTACAGTTAAGACACAAGACTTTCGTAATTATACGAATTTAATCACTTGTCGAAAGTCATGTTTTTATACTAAGGTCTATAAAGGCTGCATTTCGATAGAATGCCATTAAACGTATTTAATCACTTGTAGCGTCAAATGCTTCGAACTCATATTCAGCACATTTAAGATATAAAGACAAAGGAATAAATACCTGTTGTTTCAGAACGTTCGAATTCTAGTTTTAGTCCCTTATTCAATATAGATACACTGCATGTTGTTCGCATATAAACGAATTTCATCACTTGGCCCGAGTCATGATCCAAGCGCATACATGGCAGAGATAGGCTGTAGGTCTAGCACTCAGACACGAAACAATAGTTTGTAAAAATACAGGTTCGGAGATCTAGAAACAGATACCTAAATGGCGTGAAAGCGGTCTTTTATGCAAAATTACAGGACAGTCTTCTCGAGAAATAGTTCCATCTTTCGCCGCTATGATCTCTGGCGGCTTTGTATATGTGGAGCCGCCTGGTGGCGAAAGTGGGAACTACAAAGAACTTGCCCAGTCTGCATCGTGTCATATCCATAACCTTTCCTGACTGGGCTTTTCTTCATCCCGAACTGCCTTAATGAATGTAAACAAATGTTGAGACGCTATGCACGTATTTAATCACATAGCGCGAGTCATGTTTTGCGTTGAGAGAGTGTACAGATAGAACGTAGGTCGAGTGCAAATTCACAAAATGCAGAAATTTGTGCAAGTTATGTTTAGACCTATAATCAGTATAGATAAGACGTATGTCGGATATAAATACACAAATTTCATTACTTCAAGTGGAATTTTCCAGGCATTACTTGTCTCTGATCGGCTGTATGTGATGTTTCAAAACACTTATAGTTTCGGTTGGAGTAAGTCAAGTTTGTAGCCCGTATTCCGCACATTTAAGTTGCTATTCTTTCGTAAGGATACGAATTTCATGACTTTTCGAGAAGAAATATACGAATTTGATTATTTCGTGCGAATGGTGGCTTCAGTCTTTATTGAGCACAGATCAGCTGGAGGTTGAGCACGAAAGTACCAATGATTTGATTTGGCACATGTATCGACACTATTAAGCTACATGTCGAACGTCATAAATCGTTTTATTCAGTTGGCTAAGGTAATAATTGGTGTTCAGTTTCTGCAAAGATGTATATAGGTCTAGCTCTTATACACGAATTTCTCAGTAGGAGCAATTCAAACTACGAAATTAAATTCAGAATAGGTACTCTGATGGGCGAAAATCATTACTCTTTTTATGTGGTTTTTTGCAACCCAAGCTTTATATACACGTATGCTAATTGGGTCAGTCGCCCCTTGTCATAGATTTGTGGCAAGTATCAGATCCAAAAATGGCGCGGAAGGGTTAAGTTCTTCAACATTACAGGACATCCTTCTAAACAAATAGTTCCAACTTTCGCCGCTAGGAGCTCTGGAGTCTAGGCGTACTTGGAAGAGCCTGGCAACGAAAGTGGTAACTACTAAGAACTAGCCCAGGATGCAGCTTGTCAGATCCACAATGTTCTCCTGACTAGGCTTTTCGTCAGGCCTAACTGGGCTTTGTTATATACTAATGAATGAACCGAAATGTCGAGCCCCAACACTTAGCGCGAGTCATGTTTCGAGATCAAATACTGCACAGATAGGCTGTAGGTCGCGAGCAAACTCCCGAATTTCAGAATTATGTGCAAGTTATGTTTAGACCTATAATCAGAACAGATAAGAATTATGTCAAACGCCAATACACAATTTTCGTCACTTTTTGAGAGATTTTTCCATGCCATTTTCGTCACAGATAGATGCGTTATGGCACGACTTCCGTCCATTGGAGAAAGTCATTTTTGTTGCTCATTTTCAGTACAGTTAAGACACAAGACTTTCGAAATTATACGAATTTCATCACTTGTTGAAAGACATGTTTTTAGACTAACGTCTATAAAGTCTGGATTTAGATAGAATGTCATTAAACGTATTTAATCACTTCTAGAGTCAAATGCTTCGAACTCATATTCAGCAGATATAAGATATAAAGACAAAAGAATAAATACCTGTTGCTTCAGTGTGTTCAATTCTAGTTTTAGTCCCTTATTCAGTATAGATCCGCAGCGTGTTGTTCGCATATAAACGAATTTCAACACTTGTACCGAGTCATGATCGAAGCGCGTACATGGCAGAGATAGGCTGTAGGTCGAAGATTCAGACACGAAACACAATAATTTGTACAAATACAGTTTCGGAGATCAAGAAACAGATACCTAAATGGCGTGAAAGCGGTCATTTATGCAAAATTGGAGGAAAGCCTTCTCGACAAATAGTTCCATTTTTCGCCGGTAGGATCTCTGGCGTCTTTGCATATGTGGAGGCGCCTGGTGACAAAAGTAGGAACTACTAAGAACTTGCCCAGGCTGCAGAGTGTCAAATCCATAACCTTTCCTGCTGGGCTTTTCTTCTTCCCGAACTACCTTATTGAATGTATCCAAATGTTGATACGCTTTGCACGTATTTCATCACTTAGCGCGAGACATGTTTTGCGTCGAGAGAGTGTACAGATAGGATGTAGGTCGAGTGCAAATTCACAAAATGCAGAGTATTGTGCTAGTTAAGTTTCGACCTATAATAAGTACAGATAAGACGTATGTCGGATGTAAATACACAATTTTCATTACTTCAAGTGGAATTTACCAGGCATTACTTGTCTCTGATCGGCTGTATGTGTAGTGTCAAAACAATTCTTGTGTCAGCTGGTGTAAGTCAAGTTCGTGACCCATATTTAGCACAGTTATGTTGCTATTCTTTCGTAAGTATACGAATTTAATGACTTTTCGAGAAGAAACAAAAGAACTTCATCTTTTCGTGCGAGTGGTGGCTTCAGTCTTTATTGAGCATGGATAAGCTGGAGGTTGGAAACGAAAGTACCAATGATTTGATTTGGCACATATATCGACACTATTAAGATACTTGTCGAACGTCATAAAGCGTTTTATTCGGTTGGCTAAGGTAATAATTGGTTTTCAATTTCTGCAAAGATGGATATAGGTCGAGATCTTATAAACGAATTTCTCAGTAGGAGCAATTCATACTGGGCGAAAATCATTACTCTTTTTATGTGGTTTGTTGCAACCCATGCTTTAAATACACGTAAGCTAATTGGTTCCGGCGCCCCTTGTCATAGATTTGTGGCAAGAATCAGATCCCTAAATGGCGCGGAAGGGTTAAGGTCTTCAACATTTCAGGACAGCCTTCTCAACAAATAGTTCCAACTTTCGCCGCTAGGAGCTCTGGTGTCTAGGCTTACTTGGAAGTGCCTGG
>Ga0268261_10001071_pt1 | contig 18432 bp, 30 predicted proteins | sample TergutNc150P1_FD_190353 | JGI IMG/M metagenome (GOLD analysis project Ga0268261, IMG submission 190353) | Nasutitermes corniger P1 segment gut microbial community from laboratory colony in Florida, USA - Nc150 P1 (SPAdes) (version 2) | ecosystem: Host-associated > Arthropoda: Insects >...
ATAAAATTATGGCATTTGTTTTAAAATGTAAGAGACGTAATTACATAAGCTGATAATCCGCAATTAAAAATTATGGACTGCGGGTTTTGTCCAAATAAGATGTCAAATATATTCGTCTTCCAAGGTGGTGAGGTTTTTAACAAGACTACCTGAGAGATTGTGAGGGATGTGTAGAGGAAAATACAATTTCTACTCCAAAAATTTTATTTTGTATCCCCCCCCCCAGTTAGCAGATTCGCTCAGAAGAGAATATTTCCGTACCTAAGATCCTGTTTCTTTTACACTGTACCTGCTTCCATAATGTTACGTTCCACCTGTTCTGATTTTTCAAAATCTGCATCCGTTTCATAGCCACAGTTCCATGTACTGTCTGGTTTAAAATACCCTACTTTGCTGTTAATCCTTCTAATTTGTAGTTAAATCTAAAGATATAGGTCCAAGGTTGCTAAAATTCGACACATTTATGATCTCCCTCAGCATCTGCCATTTTGCGCCCTATAAAATTCTTACCCACAGCCTATAAATGAACCCTTCCACAAGAAGTAATTGTCATGTGTTAGTTGTAACTGTGTGGGCCAGATTTATATAATCAGCCTCTTAGTGTTATTTAGGCATTAGTTTGCCTGTTCTGGGGGTTACACTGTATTGTTTAATGCAACATGAGCAAGGCTAATGTGACAATAGCTGCTCTGCGCTCTAGTGTACGTGTTATTGGCTTAAAAGTGTGACAGGTGCTGTAGCAGTGAAAGCTTACGCCAGTTAACTCACGGTGAATTACGTCGCAGAGGAAATAAGAATAGAACGACGCGTGTGGTTCCAACTGGCGCCTTTCCTTTTCTTCAGTAGGTACAACTGGATGCATAAAATGTTTCTTCACTATTTCATTCACCGCAGTAGATGTGTTGCTCTACTGTTTAATCCTTCACACTGTACTGTTGAACAGTTGTTAGGTAGAAACAGCTAATAGAACCGTTAGCTGCTTTTGTGGAAACTACACGGCGGTCGATTGCTCTATTCAGAAAGGTAACAAATCGACAGTGCATTTAAGTATCTTTTAACACGTTATTGAAGGAATTGTAGAGATAAGGATAGAAGTGACGGGAAGGTGAGGAACGAGACGTAAGGAGCTACAGTATGAACTTATGAAACGAGAGGATACTAGAAATTGAACGAAGAAACACTAGATCGCAATCTGTGGGGAACTCGAAAGTGTTGTGGACCTGTCTTAAGACAGACTGTTGAATAAAGGACTAGGTTAGAGCGTTTCATATCACCACGCCGCGATCCGGGAAGATGCTTGTTAATATTATCCTATTTTATTTCTACTCGTATATTTAAGTTTGCTGAGTGATCTTTGTCTATCTCAATGGTCACACGGTCTAAAGCGTGGGTCTGCGGCCGCTCGCTTGCTGGGTTTGTGGGTTCGAATACCACCGACAGCCTGGATGTCCGTGTCTTGTGAGTGTTGTGTATTGTCAGGTACAAGTCTCTGCGTTGGGCTGATCACCCGTCCAGAGTAATTCTACCGAATGTGATGTGACTGTGATCGTAAAGCCTCGATAGTGAGGAGACCTTGGATCACTGGGGACTGTTGCGCCCCATAAAAAAATTCTATACTTCTTTAAGGTTTCCAAACAATATTTAGTAGCACTATGAATTCGTGTTATGCATGCAAGCTTTATGTCTGGCCCGTCTGATTGCCCTGGGTCGATCCCAAGTTTTTATCCCAGTATTTCCGTTTTTACCGCTCATTATCATTCGAACAAAAGAGTGTCTTGTGCACATATGTTTATAAATCTTATTTAGAACAACAAATATACACTATTTGCTCCATGCAACAACCAAGGTTTCTTATCTCCTTCGTAAGGTTTGTGAGTAGTAACAACTATTGGACTAACTATGACGATATCGTGTAGGTCCTAGAGGGACGTCTTGTGTTATTTGCTCCAGTGTTTTGTCAACTTTGTCAACATGCTGTCAGTAGATACGTAACTTTGTGTCGCTACGGAGGAACATGTAGAACACCAACGTTTTAATTACCGTTTCGTGTTGCAATGTCTGTCAACGTTGGTATCACTGACAAGGTGCCACCAAATTTTATCACACCGTATTGTGGACGGAATGAGGGTTACTCACTGCAGCGGCTGAATTCCAGAAGTCCGATAATTTGCGTACAGCACACACACACACACACACACATACACATAAGGAATGGACTGTGCCTGAACTAACTGTTACTAGCGTGTGAGTGAATATGAGATCACAACGTTAGAGCATTTTTACATCCCAAGAATATTTATTTTATATCAAGAGAGGGTTAGAGGGAGAGAAGAGAGCGAGAGATGGGTTATCCTGTGTGCGATGTAAGGACAGAACGAATTCTGGTACTTCTGTAATCGAAGTTACGCGTTTAATGAATGTGAAAATTAATTTTTTGTACGTACAGGAGTACGTCAAATGTGTTAAAAACATAATCTTGCAAATTTTGTTGTACCTTAGACAGGCTGGATAGACTAACTGCGAGGAACTGAAGAATTGCCTTGGCCTGTTTACCAGGAGTGCCACGTCATTAATCTCGTGCACTGTCTAACATTCTTCACAACTTGAAATACTGACGGAATGAAATGAGCAGAATATGGGGTCTTCTGACGGACATATTTTTCAGTAACATTACACTTTAGAATTTGACGTTCATGTGACCGTGCATCGTGATAATTTTTTTAAAATAAAACCAACTAGATGCACTAATTCCTCAAATTTATTTTTGGAATGAAACTCTGCATGTTTCAGACAGTTCCTCTGTCCATCATCAAGAGTTTTTCACTGTACATACGGCAATGGCTTATGTCATACTGCTTGCTAGCAGGATCGAGATGGAAGTCTGTTCCATCCTGATCCTGCTCGCAAGCTGTCAGCAAACCTGAATGACATATACCATTGCTGTGTGTACAGTGAAAAACTCCTGATGATGAACAGAGGAACTGTCCGAAACATGTAGAATTTCATTCCAAGAATAAATTTGAGAAATTATTGCATCAAGTTGGTTTTATTTTAAGAAATTGCGCTTTAGGTTTTATTATACCTTAGTAACTTACCTAACGGAAGTCTTTAGAGTGTCTGCATATTGCCACATGTCCTTCACAGCGTAAACTGAGAGAGTCTGTATGTATACACACTCTGTATCATCCTACATCTCAGTGGGATGGATATTTCGTGCCAGCAACAGAGCCAGCAGACTCGCAATTCAGAAAAGAACAACAAAGTGTAACGGAGGAAGACACTGCAAGATGACAGCTCTGCCACATCGCTACATTCTTTGATCTTTGTGTTTGTACATTTAGAATAATTAGGCTTGTTTTAAGTCGAATGCAGCATCACTTTAATTAAAATTCTTTTGTGCAGTACAGGAGCTGCGAAAAATAGGTCCGTTTCGTACAGTCGCTATGGAATTATCCGTCTGATTCAAAGAAGCGAATCAGCTAATGCATGAGTTTTAACACAGAGAGGAGAGAGTATTGTGCTGTTCATCTTGCGGCTTGGAAGTAGCTTACGATACATTCATATCTAATAAACATACGAGGTATTATATACATAAAACTGCATAATCAGGAGCTTTAAGAAGTTTAGGCACTCGTCGTGAAATTTAATTATCTTATGACTGAGTTTATCAAATGAAGCAGAAAAATATGGAGGGGCATTTAGCACGCATGGGAGATATGTGTGTGGACAGTTTTATTTGGGAACCTGCAGGAAATACACTGCTAGGAACACCTAACTTTGGATGTGAGGATAACATTCAAATGGATAATATTAAATAAGACATCACGACTTACGCAACTTCAAAATTACGCAATTTCGGGCTTACTAAATTTTAAACCCATACTAAATTATTAAAAAACTCAAAAGCACGCCGATTTTTTCCGTATGAGGAAGCGCGTTGGATAAAGGTGGACGGAGCATACTGTCGGGCGGTAACACAAGCTGCGAGGTAGTCATGCTGCGACCATTCGGTTTCCAGTGTGCTGGAGCTTAGTTTTAAAGTGGAGTCCCTTGTGTATACATACACAGTTGACTTGGGATTTATATAGTAGAATATTATTACGATGCACGGACCCGTGAATGTTAAATGTTGAATCTTAAATATCAGTTCAACCACAGTTGAGAATCCCATTAAAGATATGAATGTTCATCTGCATGGGGTAAAATAAATGTCTATGATTACGTCACTATATAACAAGAAGCATGAGGACTTAAAAGCAGCCGAGAAGAAGAGAAAGAAAAATATAAATGTGCATTTGGAGACCTTTCATTTTTTTGAATGCAATTTAACTAAACAACTGCGGTCCGAGTGGCGCAACATTAGACTTGCGCCGTACCTTCCAGAACGTAACTACTGCGAAAGTCGGCAAGTATCTGTAGTGTATTTTGTTGCTGAAAATCATGCCTCCATCTGCTGATTTGGTTGAAAAACGGAACTTTTGTCATTGGTTATCAGTGTGGTAAGAGTGCATAGTTTCCATTTGACACGGTAGTAATAGGCATCACTACTGTGTGAGAAAGCACTAACTGCCGTCATCTGCACCGCGTCATCGAACACTAAGCAACAAATAACAAATAAGTTAAAGGTAAAGTTTGCCCTAGAACAGGTCACGAATGCCCAGAGGGATAGTAGAATTATAGCTGTACCCCTTCTTTAACCTCCGCGCTCGATGGGGGTGGTTGGTGGCCGCTTTACCCCCGCAAGGAACTGGTAAGCATTGTATAGGGGATTGAGTGGGCCGTACGGCCAGTCTGAACGGCTGCGGAAAATCTCGCCCCACCGAGATTCGATCCCTGGACCGTCCACCACGCAGCGATTGGCTGTACCGACTGAGCTGTTCCGGCCCACCAAAAACAACGGGCACTTACATAAAGTGTAGAAAATATACAGTGTACGAGGTACAAACATAAAGGCAGACGATTCAAATGTAGCTCGTTATAAAGTAGTACACTGTTGTTTATTGCGTTTACAGGCTGCCTTGTTTGTTAGTAACATATGAAGATGCTGTAGAATGAATGGCGATTAGTGTGATACAGCGTGCTGATGAGACGGCATGTCGGACAGGGAAGAGTGTGGGCTCACCGAAGTTCAGATAATGTGGACTTTACTGCACTCAGTTTGCTGAGATGAGGTGTTTTTGTGTCTCTACACGAGCTTTCTCTTTCGTAGCACACAAAGACACATGTTACAATTACAACATGAGTTACAATTTTCAGAGACGCATTCGCGTAATTGCGAGAGATGACTATTAGCTTCGACATGTCTGGCTCCATCCATCCGTCCGCACTTTCGCATGGAACAACTCGGCCCTCACTAGACGGACTGCGTGTTTTTTGACAATCTGTCGAGAAAGTTCAGGTTTCATTGAAATCGGACAAGAATACCGGTACTTTACATGAAGACCAATATATATTTTTATCATATCTCGCTCAATATTTCTTACAATGAGACTTATTTCAGGCAAAATATATATAGAAAATCAAAACACACATTTTATCGTGATGAATGGTTGACCGTGCATCGTAGTATAACCAAAGTTAATTTCCAACTTGATGCATAAAATTCTTATTTATTTATATATAATACATTTATTAAAATCCTCTACATTTTTAGAGCATTACCCTGCTCATCTTCAGGAGGTCTACGTCTTAACTGTATATATGCGGCCTCTGGTATCGTCACTCTCTGCAAGTGACTGTCTTGTGCACCGGTTGAGAAATAATATATTATATATAAATAAATAAGGATTTTGTGCTTCAAATTGGAAATCAACCAAGGTCACATTTTATGTTTAATGTTCATAGGTCCGTGCATCGTAATAATATTCTAGTATATAATTCCAACAAGATGCACTAGTCACAGAGTTTATTTTATCTGACAACTGCTCTACATGTTTCGGGCGTCACTATCACCCATCTTCAGGAGCACAAAACAACTGTAACTACAGCATTTGGTAACCGTTACACCATACTGTTGTCTACTGCTATCGTGGAAGGTTTGGAACCAGTTTGATTGTGTTGTGGATGGCGTAACGGTTACCAGATGCTGTAGTTACAGTTGTTTGTGCTCCTGAAAATGGGTGATACGCCCGAAACACGTAGAGCAGTTGTCAGATAAAATAAGCTCTGTGACTTGGGCATCTTGTTGGAATTATATACTAGAATATTTTATGTTCTATAACTAATATTCGAAAATCGTGCCGTTTAGATGATGTGGAAAAGTTTAGTAGAGTCTGGCAGGCCACACGTGGCAATATAATACGGCACATGCGCTTTGCATGCTGGATAACTAAGGCTACAGATACACCCTCAAAATATGCACTACTATTTCTTTCCCACGGCTTCAACGATTACTTGAATTAGTCTCATTATTACGCTATACGATCATTGCCCGTCTTGTTGAACATTTCGTATCCTGAAGGTCTATGTGGGGGAGTTAAGAATGTAGGTGACGTTCGAAACATATGCTTCTCGACTACGAATCAAGGGTACCCCATTCTGTTGTTGTGATATCAGCTATGCAGAATTGTCGTAACTCTTTAGTCGTGTCTGTCCTGGACGCCTGTCTGCGCCCCCATTCGTTGTCTAGCGTCCCGTGATTTATGCTGCGACTCGAACTCGGTTCGCCTATCGATTAATCTTTTTCTGTCTGGTAAAATCCAGCGCATCGAAATTGCCACCAACTGTAAGACTGTTCTACATTGGTATTCTTTATATGTAGCTAGCGCTTATTTGTTTTTGTTGGTGAGTTTAAGGTCACAAACCGATGCTGGACTGTCTTTTCTTACAAAAGAGTAAGTAAAACCGTGAAAAACGTGAGTTATGTTAGCCTGTGTGCGGGTCGAGAATTGAACTGGGCACTTCGCGGATATGACTGATTTGTTCACATGAAGCTCTCTTGTACTGAGAACTGCTGACTGAATGGTTCAGCATTTACACGCTTTTAGTAGTAGTAGTAGTAGTAGTAATAGTAGTAGTTGTTATTTTTGTTGTTATAATGAGTGGAATTTCTTGTGCCCGTAATCAAGCGCCACACCACAAAGACCTGTGGAGTCCGGGCACTTAACGCCAGACGTATAAAAGTCTCTTATCCAGCTCTTGAGTTACCGGCAGGGCACACTGCTATCAAAGAGGTGCTGCTGGTGTTGCCACCATCATCGCGATGATAATGATGGATATGACTAATGATTGTCTTATTCCCAGAGCCATACCAATGAACACATAACCTCACATAACGTCGTACGGCGAACCTGTTGTTACCGGGTCACAAATCTGTGGTTCATTGTTGGCAAGGAAGTTAGCAGGCTTGGTCTGTCAGAGTTGTGTAACACTGCAGAATGTAACTGCCCCATACTAAATTACAGCAACAGCCACTTCAGATGCATACGAAACCACAGAAAGTAAAAATTTTCATCTTTTAATAACCAAGATGAGCTTATTTGTGAGACGTTGTGGGAACAAAATTGGCCACGTTGTCCAGAATCGTTGAGGTTGGGGAGACACTTGTATTAGACTGTTTGTTGGCTGTTATTCGGGACAGGAAGACCAGCGCAGTTTTTTATTGTTGAAACCCCGTTGCTAGGTGCTGCAACTGTTGACTGACATACCAGATTTCCGAGATCTGTCTTTCTCACGACGGTGAGTATTAAGAACGCTGTATTGTGGAATTTATGCGACTACACAGCGTCACATCCCGCAAGACAGTACTAAGGCTATAATAAAATGTGGTTGCGGCTTACGATTTGCGGAATGACGTTCATTCTGACCTACATATCGTTCCGATTCCTGGTGTCAACATTTCGCAGTACTGTTCAGTGTATCAGTTCGTTAGTTACTGGTTTCAATTGATGGCTCCATCCATAAGGAGCGGCGCGTCAGTTGCTGGACGGAGTCCCTTGCAGAAAGACTGCCCTTCATGTCCCCCTGTGTTAATGAATCTGGACAGACACAACCACCTGGCGCTATGACTACCGTGCGGAATTCTTCTTTCCCACATTTTAAAATTTCTTCCTATATTTCTACCATCTCTTCTTCCGTCTACTGTATACTTCCTTTGTTTCTTTGCCTTTCTTTGTTCTTTCTCCTCCTACTTCTGTCATTAACGGACATACTTTGGTACCTGGCATGGTGTTCTTAAGAAATAACGCAGAATTTCCATGGCACAAAATGAAATCATTTTGTTACTACATTAACTGTTCCCTACGCATTAATTAATCTTGCATGTTCCTTAGTCATAATGCATACTTACTACAGATCAGACTTATTCCAACTTGTTGCACTGGTACATATGAATATAAAAGTTACTGAACATGTTTCGTCTAATAGAGGTACTAATCATCATGTTGGAATAGCTTTTGTTTTGATATCGCCTCTGGTTTGTAGAATGGAGCTAAATGCCATTCGTTGCTAAATTGACTTATGTGCAGTAAATCCTTCAGTTAATGGTCCTTTATGATACGTAAAAAAATGGCAATACCATCTTCAAGAATAAGCAATATAGGTGAGGGATATCCTAATGTCACAGCATTTATCGTATTTTAAATGGAGCCACCTACTTGCTTCTGCTGTAAAACTGATCTTTTGTGGATTGATTGCATCTTTTTACAAAATAGGGGCTATATATAACAGTGCCATAATTTGGAATAATTCTTATCTGTATATTGTCAATTTCGCGGGATGTGTATAATATTTAGTGTACTTGTTACTTTCATTCAAGATATTTTTCGCTCAGGAGAAGAATTAGCTAGATACGCATAGGAAAAAAATAGTGTTAAAAATTAATTGATTAAAGTTTTCTTTATTACAAAATCTCGTCATGTTCTAAATGTTGTGTGCTTTCTTACGGCGCCTGAATTTTATATGTCGAAGTTTCGGAAATTTGCTCCAACTTCATAGGCGGGTAGATATGAAGAAGGACTAGGTTTGAGTATGATGAGGTATTTATAAGGGATTAATGATATTAATAATTGCTCGTTGAAATGTTCTCATAATAGAAGTACGATAATATTATTGTGTATATATCATGTCTCCTACAAGATTGTGATCAGCTACATATCAGTTAGAACTGCAAGTAAAAACGTCCTTAGAGCAAAACAGATTAAACAAATCCGAAGAAGTGGCGAGATTCATCGGAATTGTTACCGTATTTCTGTTGGTGTTATTTGCAGAGACAGACTGACAGACGTCTTGACACTACTGCCCAAGTCGCATTTCGAGAGCCCGTTCAAAATGTACCTAAAATGAAGCCGTATGCCACGTGAGTTCAGGACGTTTATGGTTGCCCTGAGTTCTTGTCATGAAGCAGGTGTCAAACAAAGTTTGTCCAATGCCCGTGTTAGTGCTGCCACCTCTATGGACGTACAGTAGGACCAACGGATGAAGACAATTTCTGTCACTTCGTAACAAAGGCCACCGGCCTTGAGTAATTATTTTGCATCAAAACCCTGTGATAGGCATGATTATGAAAAAAAAATTTCAAAATCAATATTATGGAAGATGTTGGATTTGTGTAAATATAACTTGTGCAGATTTGATTTGTGCAGATATAATTTGTGCAGATGTGACTTCTGCAGATATAAATTGTGCAGATGTGACTTGTGAGGATATAAGTTGTGCGGATGTGAAATGTGCAGACATAAATTGTGCAGATGTGACTAGTGCAGATGTGACTTGTGCAGATATAAAATGTGCAGATGTGAATTGTGCAGATATAACATGTGCAGATATAATTGTGCAGATGTGAATTGTGCAGATATAATTTGTGCAGATAAGACTTGTGCAGATATAACTTGTGCAGACATAAATTGCGCAGATAAAGTTGCGCAGATGTGACTTGTGAGGATATAACTTGTGAGGATGTGACTTCTGCAGATATAACTTGTGCAGATGTGAATTGTGCAGATATAAATTGTGCGAATGTGACTTGTGTAGACATAACATGTGCATATGTGATTTGTGAGGATATAATTTGTGCACATGTGACTTGTGAAGATATAACTTGTGCAGATACGACTTGTGCACATGTGACTTATGCAGATATAACTTGTGCAGATTTGACTTGTGCAAATGTGAGTTTTGCTGATATAACATGTGCAAATGTGACTTGTGCAGATATAAAGTGTGCGGATATAACTTGTGCAGACATAACGTGTGCAGATATAATTGTGCAGATGTGACTTGTAAGGATATAAATTGTGCGGATGTGACTTGTGCAGATATAAATTGTGCAGATATGACTTGTGCAGATATAACTTGTGCAGATGTGACTTGTGCAGATGTGACTTGTGCAGATATAATTGTGCGGATGTAACTTGTGCAGAAGTGACTTGTGCAGAAGTGACTTGTGCAGATATAAATGTGCAGATGTTAGTTGTGCAGATAAAACTTGTGCGGATGAGACTTGTACAAATATAACTTGTGCAGATGTGACTTGTGCAAACGTGAGTTGTGCAGATATAACTTGTGCAAATGTGACTTGTGCAGATATAAAGTGTGCGGATATAACTTATGCAGACGAAGCTTGTGAAGATATAATTGTGCAGATGTGAACTGTGAGGATATAATTTGTGCGGATATGACTTGTGTTCATATAACATGTGCAGATGTGCTTTGTGCGGATGTGACTTGTGCAGATATAGGTTGTGCAGATATAACGTGTGCAGATGTGAATTGTGCGGATTTAATTTGTGCAAATGTGAGTTGCGAAGATATAACTTGTGCAGATGTGACTTGTGCAGGTATAACTTTTGCAGATGTGACTTCTGCAGATATAATTGTGCACATGTGACTTGTGTAGACATAAATTTTGAAGATTTGACTTGTGAGGATATAACGTGTGCAAATGTGACTTGTGCAGATATAACTTGTGCAGATGTGACTTGTTTAGATATAATTGTGCAGACGTGACTTGTGTAGATATAACCTGTGCAGATGTGACTTGCGAACATATAACTTGTGCAAATTTGACTTGTGCAGATACAACTTGTGCAGATGCGACTTGTGCAGAAATAAAATCTTCAGATATGAGTTGTGCAGATGTAACTTGGGTAGATCTGACTTGTGAGGATATAACTTGTGCGGACGTGACGTGTGCAGATATAACTTGTGAAGATGTGACTTCTGCAAATATAATTGTGCAGATATAATTTTCGCAGATGTGACTTGTGAGGATAAAACTTGTGCGGATGTGACTTTTGCAGATATAACTTGTGCAGTCATACATTTTTCAGATATAATTGTTCTGATGTGACTTGTGAGGATATAACTTGTGCAGATGTCACTTGTGTAGATGTGACTTTTGAAGATATAAATTATGCAAATGTGACTCGTGAGGATATAACATGTGTAAATGTGACTTGTCCAGATATAACTTGTGCAGATGAGTCTTGTGAGGAAATAAGATGTGCAAATGCGACTTGTGCATATATAATTATGCAGACGTGACTTGTGCAAATAAGGATATTGCAGGTGTGACTTGTAAGGATATAACTTGTGCGGACGTGACTTGTGCAGATATAACTTGAGGAGGTGTGACTTGTGCAGATATAATTGTGCATATGTGACTGGTGCAGATATAACTTGTGCAGAAGTGACTTCTGAAGAAATAAATTGTGCGAATGTGACGTGTTCAGATATAACTTTTGCAGATGTGACTTGTGCAGAAATCAATTTTGCAGATGTGACTTGTGCAGATATGATTGTGCAGATGCGACTTGTGCAGATATAATGTATGAAGATGTGACTTGAGAGGATATAATTTGTGCAGAGGTGACTTGTGCAGATACAAATTGTGCAGATGTGACTTGTGCATGTATAAATTTGCTGATGTGACTTGTGCAGATATAACTTGGGCTGATGTGATTTGTGTGGATATAGGATGTGTGGATGTGACATGTGCAGATATAACTTGTGCTATTGTGACCTGTACAGATATAACGTGTGCAGATTTGACTTGTGTAGGTATAACTTGTGCAGATGTGACTTGTGAGGATATATCTTGTTCGGATGTAACTTGTATAGCTTTGACTTGTGCAGACATAACTTGTGCAGATATAATTGTGCAGATGAGACTTGTGGGGATATTACTTGTGTGGATGGGAATTGTGCAGATACAACTTGTGCAGATGTAACATGTGCGGTTGAGACTTGTGTATACCTAATTTTTCAGGTGTAACATTTAAACATATAACATGTGCAGATGTGACTTGTGCAGATACAGATTTGCAGATGTGACTTATGCAGATATAACTTGTGCAGATGTGACTTGTGCAAAAATAACATATGCTGATGTGACTTTGAAAATATAACTTGTGCAAATGTGAGTTGTGCAGGTATAAATTGTGCATATAAGACTTGTGCAGATATAACATGTGCAGATATAATTGTGCACATGTGACTTGTGTAGATAGAACTTGTGCAGATGTGAATTGTGAGGATATAACTTGTGCAAATGTGACATGTGCAGATATAACTTATGCAGATGTGACTTGTGCAGATATAATAGTGCAGATTTGACTTATGTAGATATAACTTGTGCAGATGTGACTTGTGAGAATATAAGTTGTGCAAATGTGGCTTGTGCAAATATAATTTGTGCAGATGAGACTTGTGAAGAAATAAATTGTGCAGATGGGACTTGTGCAGATATAATTATGCAGACATGACTTGTGCAGATATAAATTGTGCAGGTGTGACTTGTGGGGATATAACTTTTGCGGACATGACCTGTGCAGATATAACTTGTGCAGATGTGACTACTGTGGATACAAATTTTGCGGAAGTAACTTGTGCAGATGTAACTTGTGCAGATGTGACTTGTGGAGAAATAAATTTTGCAGATGTGACTTGTGAAAATATGACTGTGCAGATGTGACTTTTGCAGATATAACTAATGCAGATGTGACTTGTGAGGATATAACGTGTGCAGATGTAGTTTGTGCAGATGAAACGTGTGCAGATATGACTTGTGCATATACAAATTCGCAGATGTGCCTTCTGCAGATATAAATTAGGCAGATGTGACTTGTGTGGCTATAAGATTTGAGGATGTGACATGTACAGGTATAACTTGTGCTGTTGTGACCTGTACAGATATAACTTGTGCAGATATGAATTGTGAAGATGTGACTTGTAAGGTTATAACTTGTGCGGATATATCTTTTGCAGATGTGACTTGTGCAGACATAACTTGTACAGATGTGACTTGTGGGGGTGCAAATTTTATGGATGGGAATTGTGCAGATACAACTTGTGCAGATGTAACTTGTACAGATGAGAATTGTGTAGTAATAAATTGTGTAGATGTGACATGTGAGGATATAAGTTGTGCAGATGAGACTTGTGAACATATAACTTGTGCAGATGTGACTTTTGTAGATATAGCTTGTGCACATGTGACTTGTGAGGATATAACTTGTGCGTATGTGACTTGTTCAAATATAATTTTGCAGATGTGACTTCTGCAGATATAACTTGTGCAGATGTGACTTGTGCATATATAACTTTGGCAGATGTGAGTTGTGTAGGGATAAATTGTGCAGATGTAATTTGTGAGGATATAATTTGTGTAGACGTGACTTATGAACATATAACTTTTGAAGATGTGACTTGTAAAGGTATAATTTGATGAGATGCTTCTTGTTCAGGTATAACTTGTGCAGATATGACTTGTGAGGAAATAACTTGCGCGGATATGTCTTTTGCAAATATAACTTGTGCATAATTGAATTGTGCAGATATAACAAGTGCAGATTTGATTTGTAAAGATAAAGTTTGTGCAAATGTGACTTGTGAGGATATAACTTTTGCAGATTTGACTTGTGCAGCTATAGCTTTTGCGGATGTGACTTGTTCAGATATGATTTGCAGTTGTGACTTGTGCAGATAAAACTTGTGCGGATGTGACTTGTGCAGATATAACTTGTACAGATGTGACTGGAGCAAATATAACTTAGGCAGATGTGACTTGTGCAAATGTGACTGGTGCAGATATAATATGTGCAGATACAAATTTTACAAACCTTACCTGTGCATATATAATTGTGCAGATGTGACTTGTAAGGATATAACGTACGGATATAGCTTTTGCAGGTATAATTGTACGGTCGTGACTTGTGAGGATGTAACTTGTGCGGATGTGACGTATCCAAATATAACTTTTGTATATGTTACTTTTGCAGATAAAACTTTTGCAAATGTACTGGTGAAGATATAAATTGTGTAAATGTGAACTGTGCAAATTGAATGGTGCGGATGTGACTTGTGCAGATATAATTGTGCATGTGACTTGTGCAGATACAAATTGCGCAGATGTGACTTGTGAGGATAAAACATGTGCGTATATGACTTTTGCAGATATAACATTTGCAGATGTGACTTTTGCAGATATAAGTGTGCAAATGTGACTTGTGCAGATAAATCATGTGCAGATGTGGCTTGTGAAGATAGGAATTGTGCAGCTGTGACTTTTAAAGATGTTACTAGTGTGGATATATCTTTTGCAGATGTGACTTATGTAGATATAATTGTGCAGATGTGACCTGTGCAAATGTAATATGTGCACATTTGACTTGTGAGGCTATAAATTGTGCAAATGTGACCTGTGCAGATATAAGGCTTTCAGTTATGACTTGTGAAGTAATAAATTGTGCAGATGTGACATGTGCAGATATAATTGTGCAGAGGTGATTTGTGCAGATTTAACTTGGGCAAATGTGACTTGTGAAGATATAACTTGTGCAAATGTGACATGTGAAGATATAATTTGTTCAGATGTTTCTTGTTCAGATATAATTCTGCAGATATAATTTGTGTAGATATAAATTTGCATATGTGAATTTTGTGGATATAACTTGTGCAAATATGATTTGTGCAGATACATCTTGCACAGATGTAACTTGTGCAAAATAAATTGTGCTGATGTGACTTGTGCTGATATGATTTTGCAGATGTGACTTGTACAGATATAAATTGGGCAGATGTGACTTCTGTGGATACGAATTGTGCGGTGTGACTTTTGCTTTTATAATTTGTGCAGGTTTGACTTTTGCAGATATAAATTGTGCGGATGTGATTTTACAAATATAACTAGTGCAGATGTCGTTTTTGGTAATGTGACCTTTGCAGATATAACTTACGCAGATGTGACTTTCACAAATGTGAATTTTGCAGGTATAAATTTTGCAGATATTAATTGTGCAAATCTGACTTTTGCAAATAAAACGTGTGCAGATATAACTTGTGCAGACATAACTTGTGCACATACAATTGTGCAGAAGTGACTTGTGACGATTTAACTTGTGCGGATATAACTTCTACAGATTTGACTTGTGCAGACAAATCTTGTTCAGATATAATTGCGCAGAAGTGACTTGTGTGGTTTTAACTTGTGCGGATGTGACTTGTGCACATATAACATATTTTGATATGACTTGTGTAGATATAACTTTTGCCGATGTGAGATTTGTAATGATACAACTTGCACAAAAGTTACTTGGACAGATTAAATTTTGTGCAGATGTGACTTGTCCAGAAATAAATTGTGCAGATGTGACTTGTGCAGATATAATTGTGAAGAAATGACTTGTGCAGATATGACTTGTGACGATATACCTTTTGCGGATTTGACTTTTGCAGATATAAGTTGTGCAGTTGTAACCTGTGCACATATAAGTTTTGCAGATGTGACTTGTGCAGTTGTGACTTTGGGGATATAATTAGTCCGTATGTGACTTGTGCAGATATAACGTGTGCAGATGTGGCTTGTGCAGAAATAAATTTTGCAGATGGGACTCGTGCAGATATAATTGTGCAGAAGTGACTTGTGCAGATATTATTTGTGCGGTTGTGAACTTGTGACGTTATAACTTGTTCAGATGTGACTTGTGCAGATATGACATGTGCAGATGTGACTAGTGCAGATATAAATTTTGAAGAAGTGACTTCTGCAGATATAACTTGTGCAGATGTGACTTGTGAGGATATAATTTGTGCGGATTTGACTTGTGGAGATACAAATTTTGCGGATGTGACTTGTGCAGATATAAATTGTGCAGATGTACCTTGTGCACATATAACTTGGGCAGATGTAACTCGTGAGGATATAACACTTGCAAATGTGACTTGTGCAGTAATAAATTGTGCAGATGAGCCTTGTGCTGATATAGTTGTGCATTTGTGACTTGTGCAGATATAACTTGTACTGTTGTGACTTGTGTGGATACAACTAGTGCAGTTATGATTGTGCAGATGTGAATTGTGAAGATATAACTTGTGCAGTTGTGACTTGTGTGGATGTAAATGGTGCGGATGTGAATTGTGCATATATGGCTTTTGCAGATGTGACTTGAGCAGATATAACTTGTGCAGACGTTACTTGTGAGGATATATCCTATGCAAATTTGAGTTGTGCAGATATTTTTTTGTGCAGATGTGACTTGTTGAGTTATAAATTGGCAGATATTAATTGTGAGTATATAGCTTGTGCGGATGTGACGTGTGCAGATATAACTTGTACTGATGTCACTTGTGCAGATATAAGTTAGCAGATGTGACTTGTGCAGATATAATTTTTGCAGATATTACTTGTGAGGATATAATTTGAGCGGATGTGACGTACAGGTATAAATTGTGCAGATATGACTTGTGCAGACATACCCTTTCCAGATACAATTGTTCAGATGTGACCTGTGAAGATATAAATTTTGCGGATGTGACTTTTTTCAGATACATCTTGTCTAGATGTCTAATGTGCAGATATAAATTTTGCAAATTCGACTTGTGCAGATATAACTTGTGCAGGTGTGAATTGTCCTGGAATAAAATGTGCAGATGTGACTTGTGCAGATATAATTGTGCAGACGTGACTTATGCACATATACTTTGTGTGGGTGTGACTTTTGTGGATATAACTAGTGCGGATGTGAGTTGTGCAGTTATAAGTTGTCAAGATGTGACTTGTGTAGATATAATTGTACAGATGTGACTTGTGCAGACATAACTTCTGAAAATGTGACATACGAGGTTATAAATTGAGGGGATGTGTCTTGTGCAGATATAACTTGTGCAAATGTGATTTATGCAGAAATAAATTTTGCAGATGAGACTTGTGCAGATATGATTGTGCAGATGTGACTTGTGCAGATATAACTTATGCAGATGTGACTTGTGAGTATATTAGTTTGTGCAGATGTAACTTGTGCAGATATAACTTGTGCAGATGTGACTTGTGCAGATACAAATTTGCAGATGTGACTTGTGCTTATATAACTTGGTCAAATGTGACTTGTGTGGATATAGCTTGTGCGGATGTGACATTTGCAGATGTAATTGGTGCAGGTTTGACATGTACATATATGAATCGTGCAGATTTGAATTGTGCAGATATAAATTTGCAGATGTGACTTGCGAGGATATAGCTTGTGCGGATATAACTTGTGCAGATTTGACTTGTGCAGACTTAACTAGTTCATATATAATTGTGCAGCTGTGACTTGTGGGGATGTAACTTGTGTTGATGGAACTTGTGCAGATACATTTTTGCAGATTTTACTTGTGCAGATGAGACTTGTGCAGACATAAAGTGTACAGATGTGACTTGTGGTGGTATAATATGTGCAGATGTGACTTGTGAGGATATAACTTTTGCGTATGTGACTTGTTAAATATAATTTTGCAAATATATCTTGTGCAGATAATACTTGTGCGGATGTCACTTGTACATATATAACATTGGCACGTGTGACTTGTGCAGTTATAAATTGTGCAGGTGTGATTTGTGAGGGTATAATTTGTGCAGACATGACTTATGAAGATACAACTTGTGCAGATGTGACTTGTGCAGATATAATTCTTCAGATGTGACTTGTGATGTAACTTTTGTATTTGTGATTTGTGCAAATATAACATGTGCAAATTTGACTTTTGCAGATATTACTTGCGCAGTTGTAACTTGTGCAAATATAACTTGTGCAGATGTGACTTGGTCAAATATGACTGGTGAAGATATGAATTGTGCAGACATTACTTGTGCTGATATAATTGTGCAGTTCGTTTTGTAAGGATATAAATTGTGTGGATATATCTTGTGCAGTTATAATTTAGCGGATGTGACTTGTGAAGATATAACTTTTGGGAATGTGACTTATTGATTTAAATCTTGTGCAGATGTGACTCTTGCAGATTAACTTGTGCACATGTGACTTGTAAGGATATAAATTGTGTAAATGTGACTTGTGTAAATAAAATTGTGTGAATGTGACTTGTGCAGATGAGACTTGTTCAGATATAACTGTGCAGTTGTGACTTGTGAGGGTAAAACTTGTGCGAATGTGACTTGTGCAGATACAACTTGTGAAAATGTGACTTTTGCAGATGTAATTGTGCAGATGTGGCTTT
>Ga0268261_10001072_pt1 | contig 18429 bp, 7 predicted proteins | sample TergutNc150P1_FD_190353 | JGI IMG/M metagenome (GOLD analysis project Ga0268261, IMG submission 190353) | Nasutitermes corniger P1 segment gut microbial community from laboratory colony in Florida, USA - Nc150 P1 (SPAdes) (version 2) | ecosystem: Host-associated > Arthropoda: Insects > Digestive...
TTGGCACTTGCTTCAGTTTCTTCTGTAACATGTTTGGTAGTGGAAGTGTATATGATAGGTTTTTCAGTTGTATACTGCACAATTGTTTCAGTTTCTTCCGTAAGATGTTTGGTAGTGGGAGTATATGTGCTAGGTGTCCCGGTGGTATACTTGGCACTTGCTTCAGTTTCTTCTGTAACATGTTTGGTACTGGAAGTATATTTGCTAGGTGTTCCAGCTGTATACTGCACACTTGCTTCAGTTTCTTCTGTAACATGTTTGGTAGGGTGAGTATATGTGCTAGGTGTTCCAGTTGTATACTGCACACTTGCTTCAGTTTCTTCTTTAACATGTTTGGTAGGGTGAGTATATGTGCTAGGTGTTCCAGTTGTATACTGCACACTTTCTTCAGTTTCTTCTGTAACATGTTTGGTAGTGGGAGTGTATATGATAGGTTTTTCAGTTGTATACTGCACAATTGTTTCAGTTTCTTCTGTAACATGTTTGGTAGTGGGAGTATATCTGCTAGGTGTCCCGGTGGTATACTTGGCACTTGCTTCAGTTTCTTCTGTAACATGTTTGGTACTGGAAGTATATATGCTAGGTGTTCCAGCTGTATACTGCACACTTGCTTCAGTTTCTTCTGTAACATGTTTGGTAGGGTGAGTATATGTGCTAGGTGTTCCAGTTGTATACTGCACACTTTCTTCACTTTCTTCTGTAACATGTTTGGTAGTGGGAGTGTATATGATAGGTTTTTCAGTTGTATACTGCACAATTGTTTCAGTTTCTTCTGTAACATGTTTGGTAGTGGGAGTATATCTGCTAGGTGTCACTGTGGTATACTTGGCACTTGCCTCAGTTTCTTCTGTAACATGTTTGGTAGTGGAAGTATATATGCTAGGTGTTCCAGTTGTATACTTGGCACTTGCTTCAGTTTCTTCTGTAACGTGTTTGGTAGTGGGAGTATATGTGCTAGGTTTTCCAGTTGTATACTGCACACTCGCTTCAGTTTCTTCTGTAACATGTTTGGTAGTGAGAATATGTGTGCTAGGTGTTCCAATTGTATACTTGGCACTTGCTTCAGTTTCTTCTGTAACATGTTTGATAGTGGGAGTATATGTGCTAGATTTTCCAGTTGTATACTGTACACTTGCTTCAGTTTCTTCTGTAACATATTTTGTAGTGGGAGTATATGTGCTAGGTGTTTCCATTGTATACTGCACACTAGCTTCAGTTTCTTCTGTTACATGTTTGGTAGTGGGAGTATATGTGCTAGGTGTTCCAGTTGTATACTTGGCACTTGCTTCAGTTTCTTCTGTAACATGTTTGGTAGTGTGAGTGTATGTGCTAGGCGTTCCAGTTGTATACTGCACACTTGCTTCAGTTTCTTCTGTAACATGTTTGGTAGTGGGAGTATATGTGCTAGTTGTTCCAGTTGTATACTTAGCACTTGCTTCAGTTTCTTCTGTAACATGTTTAGCAGTGGGAGTATATGAGCTAGGCGTTCCAGATGTATACTGCACACTTGCTTCAGTTTCTTCTGTAACATGTTTGGTAGTGGGAGAGTATGTGCTAGGTGTTCCAGTTGTATACCGCACACTTGCTTCAGTTTCTTCTGTAAAATGTTTGGTAGTGGGAGTATATATGCCAGGTGTTCCAGTTGTATACTGCACACTTGATTCAGTTTTTGTTGTCACATATTTGGTAGTGGGAGCATATGTTCTAGGTGTCCCAGTTGTATACTGCACGCTTGATTCAGTTTCTTCTGTGACATGTTTTGGACTAGAAGTATACATACTAGGTGTTCCAGTTGTGTACTGTGCACTTTCTTCAGTTCTGTTCTGAAATACTAATGAACCTGGTGTATGACTTGTAGTAATATGGGGAGACACATAATAAACTGTGCTTTCTGTCATCTCACTGGATATTGACTGCTCAACCTCAGTCGTTACATGGGCGTATGCGTCTGTTCTTGCAGACTTTGTTGCATTATATTTTACCCCTGACTCAGTTACAATATATGATGTTGCAGGTGTAGAAAGTTGTTCAGTAGTTTTGTGTTCAATTTCTGGGCCTTCTTTTGTTGTACTGCTTGTTGTAGCTCTAGTAGTTTCCATCTCCTGTGTTCCTGTTGGCTCTGACATAAACATTTCTGTAGCAATCTCTTTTGGCGTAACAGTTTCAACCAGTTTTGTAATATTCTTTTGAGGTGTGACAATATGTATTTCTTCTGTAGATTTTTCGCTTATTGAAAGCGTTACTTTTTCTGAAGATGTCTTTATGCTTTCCGTAGAATAATATTCAGTGCTGCCTAATTCTGTTGTTAACAGTGTTTCAGAAATTGTATTTGTTGTGTGCGTTCCATAACCAATACTAGGATAGGATTCTGGCGTATGTGTTTCAGCTGATATAGTTGATGCTTCAGTTTGTGTTTCACTTTTGGTAACTAAATGTGTCTCCACTGGCTCTGTTATCATTTTTTGGATTTCTGTTCCTGTGGTTTCTGCTTTACTGCCTCTAGTTGGTGTAACGATGCTCATTGATGATATATTCTGTGGTGTGGAATAGATCCCCCTCACAGTTGTTTCTTGTTCGTGTGTGATATACAATGTAGGTGAAACGGTTGGAGATACATGCTCTAATGATGTAACTTCTTCCTTTTGTGTCTGTGTTTGTGTTGTTTCATACGTACTTCCTCCTCTAATTGTAAATGCAGGTTCTGTAGTTTCTGTTATATATTTTACACTTGTTTGTACTCTCTCAGTTGTTATGGTAGGAATAATATTCATTATGGTTGTTAATGTTTCGGTAATGAGTGAGGAAATTGATGTTTCAGTTGGTTCAGTGCTTGTCATCTGAAATCCTGTACTTGCACTTGTAAAAACAGGACTTGATAAGGTTAAAAATTTGGCTGGCGAACTTGTCGTTATGTCTCTGTATGTGGGCATGGAAGTGAGATTATCCTGCAGGCTCATTGTAGTGTATCTTACTATTGGTGAACATCCAATAGTAGGATCACCTTCATAACCATCAGGACAGAAACATATAGGTCTGTGTGTCTGTACCCTACATTGAGAACCAAGACCACAGTTGTTGGTGCAAGGATCTACACATTCTCCGCTAATGCAGGCCTGTGCATCTGTGCACTCGACATCCAATGTGCATGTAACGGATGGTGACGTACTTGTGCTGACACCTGCTGTGAATAACCAATACAATATACATATATACACACAAAATATTTACAATATTAATAAATATGTACATGTTTTGGTATGAAGGAAAGATGATAGTTTAACAAGGTACGAATAAATTATTGACAGATTTACTAATACTGCTACTGCACATTAACAGAATACAGTTCTAAAATAATAAATTAATAGTCAAATATCTACATTGTGAGTAGGTTAGATATTTTACAGATTATTCAAGTTAAATTTGACAGGTATGAACAGGAGAGAATTATAAGAGTACCTAGAGTAACAGGGGAGAGGAAGAGGAAAAATATGCCTCTTTATCAAGGTTTGCCAGATTGGCCTGCTTAAATATATTGAGCAAAGTGACTAAATGTGTTAAGAAAGAATACACTGAAGCCTCATTTAGTACCTATTCCAAAGCCTGTTCTAGGTGTCCTATGACCAAATGTTCCTTAAGTTAGTTCCCTTTAACATGTATTCCTCTTAAAAATTTTTAGTGAATAACTTCCCTTAATCATTTTCCATTAGTTTTCCTTTAATCGTTAGGCCCAAACCAAACCACGACAAAATTAGTCTATTCTAAATTCCCGGCTAATTTCAACATTACAAATTATTAAATGTCTTCAAAACATAAACTGGATAAAACCCCTTTTCATTTTGCTCTTTACCTTTGAGACATCCATATTTTGAATCAGTGACAAATCCTGGGGGACAGAATTTGCAGACAGGTCTGTGCTCCTCCACAAAACAAGGAGCATCATCTGTGCAGGTAACGTTGACACAGGGGTCCATACACCGGTAGCCACGGCATGCCAGGTGTGGAGGACAGCCGCTGTCACGCAGGCAGATGGACAGGGATGGGTTGCAGTTGCGAGTACAGATGCAGACTGGATGGTGGTCCAGGACACCACATGTCTTGTCAGCAGAGCAGGGGGGCACTTTTGATGCAGTACAAGGATTCTGACACTGACTGTCAATACATGCTAGATTTGAAGCACACTCTTCATGCCGAGAACACTCGATGTGATCAGGTGCACACGTCAACTCTCCCATGTCACTCACCACAAAACCCGACTTGCAAACACACATAGGATGATGTCTGTGTACTTCACACTTCTTATTTGCACCACATACAAAAATGGGAGCTGTTCGGCATGGATCCTGACAATCACCCACCTCCCTGTTGCATGCTAAATTATCAGCACAGTCTTCATCTGACACACAACCCACAGTGGGCTGAGTAGTAATAGGCCCCGGAGGCAAACACTTTAGATCTGGCTGACATGATACATGTGGTCTCCCAACATAGCATTGTGGACATGAACACCGTGGTCTATGCAGAACCGTCTGGCACAAGGCATTTTCACCACACGAGACTCTTAGAGCGCATGGATCTATACACTGACTATTCAGGCAGGCTTTCTCATTTGGACAGTCACTGTCACTGCTACATATGCTCTCTAGTGTATGCACAGATGGGAAGCATAGTATGAGTGGTTGGGGAAAGGAGAAAAAAAGAACAGCAATTGTAAGAACTGTGAAAGGAAACATTTCTCACACAAAACATAATGTAACACATGCTTTCTATGTTGGTGGTGAGGACAGTCCGAGACAAGACTAATGAAGGAGATGAAGCCATGTCATTTACTCCATGTCTCAACACATAGTACTACAGATACTGTACAAGCTGAAATATTTACAAACAAGCCCCACTGAGTCACCTGGTTTAGAAGGGGATGCAGCACTCCAATTTAGATTACAGACAAATGTGAGAATGATCCTTTCACAGCTCCCAATCTGACTTATCAGTAACACAATGTAGTAGAGTAGCTACTACCACATTGCAATATATACACATTTCAGTCTTGAGTTCTTATCAGGACAACTACAAAACTCTTACACAAACTAAAGCTGAAACTAAAAACAAAGCTACTTAGTGAAATATTTGGAAGTGAAATTGGGGTGGAATGTACATGATTTACAATTCATACTGTTGCACCATTAACTTCATCAAAAGTAAGGGTGGGGGAATATTATACAAGTATATTATACAATTAAAACAACAGAAATACCAACATTAAAATGCTAGTAAAAATTATTAGCAGAATTCTGTTACTGTTTACAACAATGACACTTCTCACCACTTCAAGAGGGCATTCAACCACTTCTAAAACTTGCAAAATTTACAAGTGCAGGAGCAAGGTGTGTTGCAATTTTTAAGCCAAGGTTAGTGACAAGACAGATTGGAATACTGTGGTGACATTCCACATGATTCATGTCTAATGAAATGATGATGAAGCACTTTCCACTGTGCATCTATACATATATGTATATATATATATATGTACAAAACCCACCACGGGGAACATGATATGAGAGAGACATTATTATTTGTTGATTATTATGATAATGTATTTCTAAACACAAACTGCAGCAATTAATTGGTGTTACTTTCCACCCATATTCCTCTTGGCACAATGAACATTCACAGTTACATCACTACTGCTCGTGCAAAACAAAACTGTGAGCTTTCCTCCAGGACTGTGTTCATAGTTCTACAAAAAAATGGTGGTGCTAATGGGACACATAACACAACTCATAATCCACACTGTTTTATAATGTGTTCATGTACGTCAGTATTACAAGTTATCAGTTAACACTACCGACACAGAAAGTATGCCGGTACCTACGCTGATATATTGTGTGAAGGAACTGTTATGAAACTGCAAATATTTGTAAATTCTCTCCCATTTGGAGAGTGATCTGCCCAAAATACAGATTTCAGTATCAGTCTTATGTAAAGCAAATATATAAGTTCTACATGGAACTCACACTTCATAAAGATATGTGCATGTTTTAATTCAAATACAGCATATCAAGATGAAAAACTAATTATTAATATAACCTTTCAGACATGCTTCTGTTTAATTCTTAAGGAAAAGAGAGCAAACAAACAACGATTAAGACATCTAATTACATCTATGCAAGACTTACTCAAAACAAGCTGTATACTTTTAAATAAATCATTAACTGAATTCCTAAAACTAAACAAATAAACAAAAGAGAAGATCAGACAAAGAATTTATGAGCAGGCACACATACTCTAGCGTTACAACTCCATCTGTATGTTAGGAAACTTCCAGCATAGCAAATTCTTTGTGTACTGTTGAGAATTAAATCTAGTACAAACTTCTCACATTGTACCCTACATTATACAGTTTAAATGTTACTAAGAAACCAAAATTTTGATTACTGGATCTAGGTTGTAGGACTTTGTGAAATAAATACAACACCACCATTTCTGCAGAACAAATGAAACACAGGGTTGTCACCAAGCCTGTGTAAACAATATTGTTAAAACTGTAATGTGTTCCTTGTCCTACCTGAGTAGCACTCAACCTCAGCCCTGCCTGCTGTTCCAGGCAGACAGCGGCACACAAATGCAGCTCCTTCACGTATGCACTCTGCATTCTTACCACAACCATCGGTGCGGCAGTCAGTTGGTGTACGCTCAATTGTACCTGTTGAGAAAGCAGATATAAAATATAATTAAAAAAGGGAACAAAAACTTGCAATGTAAATGACATGCAATAATCGAACACTAAATTTATAAACATAACATATGACAAACTCCAGAACTGAAAATGAACCAAAAAAATCATGTGATGCACTACTAGTTTTTTCACAAAATATATGGAAAAACACTACTCAGGAATGTTACAAATATTATTTATGTTGGTACTAATAATTTAAGATGACCCATTTCCAGGAACGTAAAATCCTACCCAAATTAACATTCCTACTCATAAAAATAAATTATACACTGTCTTTATAAGTAGAGTACTTCTAATGAGCCAAAGACCAAAACATTTTATTTTGGTACTATATATAAAACTGCAATCATTTTTGCTAAAGCAGATCCACAAGTCAACATACATCATGGTCAAATAAATAACCTAATTTTCACTGCCTTAATAATATGGGTACTATCATAGGGGATGTTAAAACAGTTTTCACAGTAACATAAATTATTTTCAACATTATACGTAACTGAATGAACCAAAGTATTAATTTAATTCCTGCCCATAAGAAAAATTTAAGACACTTTATTTTTACATATATTAATTCAAGCCATTATTCTTTTCTTTTACCTTGATATCAGCAATAAATTTAACTTTTCTAAAGGGGTATATCACCCATTAACAATAACCAGCCACATAAAAAGCAACATGACTGCTCTATTTTTAAGTGAATTATCCCTCTTCCAACTTCCCCGTCTGAATACAATTTTAGCCCTGCAAAGCTGCACTAATGATACCCAAGTTACATGAATTATAGGCACAGTACTATGGCAGATGTTACGGTTGTGCAAAAGAATCACTCAATAAAATTAGAAATGAGAACATATCATATTACAGACTCGATACAAGAGCATGGTGGCAGACACAAGGACAATTTGGAATTAGACTGTTAAACCAGTTGAAAACACTGAAAGTATGGGAAATGACAAGAGATTACTGAAGGATTTTCACACATCAAACCCCCTCTACATATAACAATGCCAGTAGAGGAAAAAAAATACATTAATTTTGTACCCTGAATGTGATTAAAATCAGCACAAGATAAATCTATTTTTTTACTTCAAAATCAGTGCTAATATACAATTTGGTAACAAAATCCACAGATTCTTACATTCAATATATGGATTTCCAGCAGGATAGTTACTGGGGCAGTAACATTCAGGGTCCCTATTGTTAACAACTCGGCAAGCAGCATTCACACCACAGTGTTTGTCTCTACACAAGTCTGTTTGAGGTCCCTGACACAGACAACCTCGATAGGGGTCACCCGTGCATCCAGAGACACATGTGCACTCAAAACCACCTTGGGTGTCACGACATTTTGCATTATCTCCACATGGGTTTCGTAAACACTGGTCTCCACCTGAAATAAGAAACATTACTGTGACTATGTATAAATAAGAGAATACAAAATAACCAGCTTTCACTCCTTAATAATAACTGCCAAGAAATAATGCCTGAATAGGGAAGTCAGCCTTTCAGTATTTAGTTCATGAATAAATACGTTGAGTTCATTCAGCCTTTTACTGACCTGATGTGTACAAAGTGCAACTTCTTGTATCTGATGGCACTGCGTCATCCACAAAAAGTGTTAACATGATGGTAACGAATTTAGAAATAAAAATACAAAATGTATGACTGAATCAGCGCAAACATTTCATTATATGTTGAGAACTTAACTCTTCTGTCACAAGAAGATAATATCAGAAACTGTCACAACCATGATTTTAAATGTTTAAAATCAGACGCCTGTTGAAGAGTCTTTCATTTCTGTTGCTGCTGCCACCAACCAATCACACTGTCATTATCATCAAAATTGTTATCATCAGTGGACATTCTGGATGAAATTTCAACCTCCATCATAAGGAAAATTCAGTCATTGAAATTTCTTACATGACATGACACAGACTCCAAAATTCAATAAAACTTTCTTGGGTTAGCAGAAGCGTCAGGAAAAACTGATGACAAAAAAAGTAATGGTTCTTGAAACACTGGTTCACTCATTGATCAAACACCTAAGCATCAGCCAACCCGAGAAAGTATTACTGAACTGAGTGGCTGTGAAAGCTTCAGATTATAGACTCCCAACTTGCATTCCATGCTTTTTGGGACAAATCTTCCTACTGGCTCATTTCACTTTCAATGCCATCTATAAAGTAATATGATATTATTATTATTAAATATCTGAGACATTATAGTCATCAAGTAGTCTCCAACTTGGCACATTTCAACAGCACAAAATGTAAAAATTTTAAAATATTTTCTAATTAATTAGTTTTGAGTCTTTTTAGTGCTGTGATTGTTAACAGTGGACAGGGCTGCTTCAGTTCTGCACAAAAGCAATGATTCAGTGAACTTCCCTTTGTTTATTCCTGGAGCAGTCTACTCAAAAGTGTTCATACACAGAAAGCACAATGTGTAAACTTATTTCTGCTGCAATATAACTGTGTAAAATTGGATTTTCACCAGTACATAAAAATTATTTCTTTCCTTGAGGCAACTGCATTCTAATCAAACCCCAGTAAAAAAACAATACAATTTAATTTTCAAAACTAAAATTTATATATTAGTCTATCTTCTGTAAATTACACTTCATGTTCTTATACTCTTTCCAAATTGTCAAAGGGTTTCTGGAAGACCATTTTTAATATTATCTTCCAACTTGAATCTCTAAAGTGGGATTTTCAATGAAGTTGTCATAACCAACTTTGTCTCCATGTCCAACCAATCTAAGTATCTGTGACAGTTATCCTGACAATATTCAGAACAAAGAGCCTTGAACATAACATACTCATTATGGCAAGGTCAAGTAATTTCTTACTTTTGTAACAGATCCAAAACAAATATTTAGCCACCAAATATAAGTACCTTAGCAAATTTTATGTAGAATATAACTTACCTTGTTTACATTCGAACAATGGGTTGCCATAATAGCCTGGTGGGCATGAACACTGGGCATGTCTATGGATAACTCGGCACTGTGCATTACTACCACATGCTCCAACCTCCAGACATGGATTCCTGCACACCTTATCTTCACTACAGTACTTATTCGATTCACAGTCATCATCTCTGAGGCACTCATATTGTTTGCATATCTGACTTGGTTCACCTTGGTAGCCATCTGGACACAAGCATATTGCACGATGTTCTGATACTCGACACTGAGCATCAGTGCCACATGGGAATTTAGGAGTAGTACATGGATTGTGACACTGTCCATTCACACACGCCTGGTCATTTGGACAGTCATTATGTGAACGGCATCCTGCCACACACAAACCTCTCTGACACAGCTGACCCTAAAACCAAATAGAAACACTTGTAAGGATAGCATCACATAGATCATAGCATGAAGCTATGTGCAAGCAGATGTTTCACTGTGCTATTTAACAGATGCTTACTCTCTATCCTCAAGCATCTAATCTAATTTGTCTCATCATTCTCACTGCCAGTACTGCTGCTCTGTGGCTAATACCATACATACATTTTATCCCATGGCAGATTTTTATTTGTAGACCATCTACAAGAAAGATAATTCAGGTAACCGCTATACTGCAATATTCAGGACATGAAAATCTATAATCTGAATTAATCACAAAGCAAATTTGTAAACTTGTGCTTGTACTATCAGGTAGTAAGTGCGGTAGTACTATGGAAAGACCATGTAAATCTTACAGGTAAGATTTCAGGTCCTCACAGCAGCAACCACAAATATTACTTTCTTCCTTGCATGTGACACCATGTAGTTTAGTAGCATGTTACCAATGATTTAGAGTAACCAAACTATATGGCATCACATCCCAGAAAGAGTAACAGATGTTCTAAGCCTTCAGGAACATGCATTTACATCTAATCTTGCATAGTTCATAAATACCTGCAAAAAACTGGAGTGAACACACTTGAGTTCACCTGAACAACAAATTTAAAGTTGATATGAAACAGTGTTATCCTGATAAATTCATTCCTCGACCACCGTTCACTAGGCAAATTTCAAATCCCGCAGAGATGACAATTTTCTACCATGTAGCATGAAATAGATTTTGTAGTTTATTATGAAATAAAAATGCCAAAATTAAACTGCATTTAACAAAATAATTGGTATATGTAATATAACATTTACCTGTGCACATGAACTGGGTCCACTGCATTTTGTTCTACACTTTCCCTGAGCACAGGTTTCACCACAAGAACAATCATGGTCTGCAGCACAATTTTTTGTGCAGTAACCTGACTCATCACAATCACAATCTGGTATGCCAGTTCCACATCGCACAGATGGTTTAGAGCAACTGACAAGAGGGTTTCCAAGGAAGTTTGCAGGGCAACTACACTGGACACCGTGATTCACAACACGACAAATAGCACATGTACCACAGACTGAACCTTCCTCACAAGGATCTGGAATGACAGACTCAAAATTAATATCATGTATTACAGATAATAATAATAATAAGAATGGCAAAGAATGCATTCTGGAACACAAAGTGTCAACAATATTTTTTTTTTTTTTACTTTAACTTCTTTATTTCAAAAAGAAATATAGGCTTATGATATTAGAATGCACATTTACCCAATAGATGTCCATTTAGACCCTCATAAAACATTGTGAACCAACTGACAAAATTGGATATGAACATGATGCCATTACAAGCCATCCCATCTTCACTCACTCTAATTTCCTGCCATCCATAATATCAATACTGCAGGTGGAAGGTGGGGGTCATAAAATGTTCTGTGAGGATAATTCTTTAAAAACTATGAACTTCAGAAAAAAGAATCTATAATAATATTGTGGTCACACAAAATCCACATGTATCTTTTGGTTTCACAGTATTTACTTAAGGAAACACTAGAGTTAGGCATATGAATTGCCGTACAGAGACACCCCTACATATTCTGTATCAAATATGGTTTATACGTCAACAGTGTACACATTACAATAATATGGAAAACTGTGAGATTGCAGCCAACAAATGTAACATACCAGAAATTCCCACAGAAATAGATCTAATTTATAGTTCTTGCTAGCCTCACCACACAGACTGAAACATGTCAAAGGAGCCAGATATCACAACTTTTTCCAAGAATTTCCATTGTAAAATTGCTCCACTTATTTAGCTGTACTCACTTCGGCACTGTTTGTTGATGCAGGATTCATTGTCAGGGCACACACTGTCACTACGGCAGCCCACATCACACAGTCGGTCTTCACAGATCTGTTTAGGACCACATTTGGAATCACTATTGCAAACTGTACGACAGAGTCCTCCAAGACACCGCTCATCAGCAAGACAATTCTGATCCCTGAAACAAAAGCATCCAATATTGCATTTGGAATAAAAACTCTGTTATGGACATGTCATGCATCTTACAATAATTTTAAAATTGTATCACGAAATAAACACATTACTACTGACTCTATTTTTAGGTTTTTGTACTATCTGGAAGTTTGCTGTGTTGCCTACATTTCAGAGAAACATGCTGCCTCCATCTTCAGAGCTGAAAGCTAAAGCCAGATAATGTGGTGTTACAACCTGGACGATCACATCTGAACTGCATTTATTATCCAGCAGATGTACAGTGATCTCAGACAAGAAAATGCCCTTCAAAATTCTTACTAGGGAAAACTATTCATATGCATGACAGTCCAAAGTATTACTTACGATCTGCAGGTAGTCTGGCAGATACCAACATAACAGGTTTGTCCACTGGGGCAGTCATGTTCTGAATGGCACAGTGATGTTGGCTGACGACAGCCTGTCTCTGGATCACCAATCAATGGAACCGGACATGAACACTGTTTCTGGTGGTTTAACATGACACAATGAGCATTTGTGCCACAGGCAGTTGGTGATGCACACAGATCTGAGCACAGAAAGAAAATGCACATACATTGTCAGGTGTCATTTTTTCTCACAGAGTGTACTCACAAACTTTACTCTTTTTCTGCCACAGTGAGAAGCCATGCTGAAATTATACAATGATACTTGAACTCCGCATGCAAATTAAGCAGATGAATATCCCGAAGAAAAGAGGGTGGCCTGTTCCCGTGAAATTTCATTCAGAAAAACACCAGATACAGTACATGTACAAAAATTTATATAAAAAATGACAGCATCTATGAAGTCAGGAACCATGGACACGGCTGAAGGAATTACAGAAATATTTCATACACAGTTATAAATTTTCCTCTCTGGTCCTGTCTGTAGAATTTCTGTATCTTTGGAATAACTACAATCTTCACTACACTTCAAAAGAAATTCTATTTAATTTTTCATTTATGATTTCTATTCTTTAACATTGTTGTACCAGTGATACAATTTACTCACCAATGCATTTACTGTTGATGCATGCCCTATCAATAGGACAGCCAGAATCACTTCGGCAACCAGTAACACAAACAAGCCCCTCACAGACCTCTCCACTGCGGCAGTCATCATCTCTGCGACACAGTGGTTTGCAGACTCCTGATGTAAGGTCACAACGTTCATTACCCAAGCAACCTATATCTGAAGAACAGATGGGACGGCATGCATCATCCAGACATGTGGATCCTGCTGGACATTCCCTGTTCTCAGTGCATGGCTGACCAGGGACACGAACACAGGCAACTTTGGCTGTTGGGTTTGGTACAAAACCACTACGACATGAACAACTCGCCCGTTGATTTGACACTGTGCATAACGCATTAGGGCCACAAGGAGAATCACTGCATGGATTCACACATCTGTTGTCTCGACATGATTCGCTGGCACTACAGTCATCATCAGAATGACATCCATAGATGCACATGTTGTGTAGACATATGTGACCAAGGAAACAGTCATTATCCACTCGACAAGTCACTGAAATGAAGCACATGACAGTTGCTGTTTAAACCAGCTAAAACATTATTATTGTGATATTAATAATGGAAGTGACAGTATGGATAATAATGATTATGACATGATGATGATAAAAATGTTTATGATAATGATAACAACAAAACCAAACAACAACAAAACATTCACATATATAAATGGCATTGGAAAAGCTCTCTGCATGTAAACAGTACACACCACAAACACAATGAATCAACGAAAGCAATATGTCACAAAGTATTTCCATTAGTCCCTACTCATCATAGTCACTACATAGACTAACACACTTCTTTTGTCAGAGTCAGACAACCCATCACAGTACCACAAACCTCTGTGCACTTATTGCTACTAATACTGTGACTGTCTCGACAGCACCTGTGGGTCTCAGCCAGATATCCAAACAGTCGCCCTTTCACCTGAGAAAACAGTAAGTATTAAAATGCAAAAAGTCTGGGGAATACGATAGATGCATCAGTACCTCCCAATTTCAGACCTGCAGTAAGCTTTGCAAATCCTGCTCATAACCAGGGGCTTCAAAGTGCAGAAGAAAATGACACCACATTCTAGCAGACTTGGCAGTTTCAGATACAGGCCAGACCACACAATATCATGTTAGATACTACACACTACAAACCATTATTAACAGTGGTATAAGAAACGTTGGATAGTTCATCAGGACAGTGACTAATCATGGCACGTTTGATTAACCCTTTAAACGCTGAATTAAATCCCATTTGCCATCTGCTGGCATTATTAGGAGCTCACCATATTCTCCACGTTAGCAGGATAAGGGTTAAAGAACACACTTCTGATCCATGGCAAGGGAAATAGATTTTCCCCTTCTCCAAAATGTACAGACCATCTCTGAAGTCCACCCAACCTCCAAATTCACACCTACCAAAGCTTTTTTCTCAGCTGTACAGTGGCTCGGGCCTACTTCCACCTATTGCCATGACTTATGAATGAATGCAACCACAACTCAACTCCCCCATATGTATTCATGGTGTGAAAAAGGACAACTATAATTCACTTCATGGGTAGTACAGGATGATCAAACAAATGCCTCTGAGTGAAGATGACACACACAAGTATACCACATTTACTGAACCCTACATTACACGCTCTTATTAAATGTGATATGTAACCATAATTTTGCCCCCTCCTGTTTTGGTTCCATCTCAAATAAATACAGTTACAACCAACCTTCTTCAACTTACAATCAAGAAACTCATTCTACTTACTATGCCACTGGCAGCAACAGGTGGTAGATAGAAACACATACAGGGCACACTGATCATCATTTAACAATTGTGAAACCCACTCCCCCCAGACCTTCCACACACTCAGTAGTGATTCTCATTTGCTATGTGGTTTCCACGTGTAAGATGCCGCACATGCATTCAACAACTGCAATGTTAGTGGCAGCTCAATATTCAAGGCTTTTGGGTTGTTACCCCGAGTATCAGGGTAATTGACTTCCAACATTTTGAAAGAACACACTATTTTCATCTTCAAGGATCGAGGGTCTTTCAAAACATCAAGAAAGAATAACCCTGCTACTCCATGTAACAACCCAGAATACCTGAATCCTCAATAACAACACTCTCAAGGCACATGCCTCTGCTGCCTCTACCTGTCAGGTGATAATGAAGTTCACACAAGATTAAACAGACCCACATCATCTGGCACAGGTCTCTACACCTTTCTTCAACAGATTATGGCACATGTGCAGTTCTCTGACCAACAACAAACATAACTTGATTATTACCCTGTCGGCTGTTTGTACGAAACTCTCTCGCACAGCCTCTCAGTTCATAGCTTTGCACCATGTCAGCACACACAGTTATACTTGTAGTGTGCCTATATAACACACACAGTAGAGAAAAATGGCATACATATATGGAGTTCACTTGCATTAACCATTTCACACTGGTGTTCCCATACAGGATACTTCTGACATCTTCCTCATACATATCAGCTTAAGAGTCTTGACATGGCAAACAGAATTCAGAGAAATAGCACATATTCACTTATACATATATGTGTAACACAATCTCAGCTTCAGACTTTCTCATGAAGCTGATATTGATAAACATGGAAAAATGGTGGTAAAAATAAATTCAGTTGAAGACAGTTCTTTGACATTCAGCATGTTAAATATTTACATATGAAATATGTCCAGTACAAAATAACAGATATATGATTACTTACACATGCAGTTTCCTTTAAGACATTTCTCATTGAATGCACACTCCTGGTCAGCCTGGCACACAGGCAGACACATATTGTCTCTACAGGTATTGCCTTCAGAACAATCGGAACTGGACTCGCAAGAAACAGGAACTAAAAGTGATTGAAAAGCACAAAAGTATTGTGAATATTACAAACGGAAAAATTCAGAATATTTCTCAGTATTACCAATCAGGAATCTATACTTACTTCGCACGCATTCTACATCATGATTTCCAGTGAACCCAGGAGGACAACTGCATTGCTTGTTGTGATTAAACACTCGACATTCAGCATTCATTCCACATGCAGAACGCTGGTCGCATGGATTGTTACACTGTCCTTGCAGACACTTATCTGTTAAGCTACACTCTTCATCTGACTGACAAGATGCTGAAATGTAACACACAATGCCAGAAAAGTAAAATATTATCATCAGGATTAAATGAAGATAATTAATAAAATGAAGTAAGGTAACCACACTGATACATACATCGACATATGTCTCCATAGCAGTAGGTGTTTGGAGGACAGTCATTGTTCGCTGCACACGGTACAGGTTTTGGTCTGCAACCTACATGAATGTCATTTGGATTTCCTTCATAACCTGACCGGCAGACACAACTACTTCTGTGGTTATTAGCAACACATTCTGCATTAGGACCACAAACAGTGTTCTCACACACATCTGTAAAATGAAATACAACAGTTAAATATTTTCAGTATCATATATTTTCAGTATCAAAGTAAAGTGTGTTTATACACACAACAAAACCTTGAGGAGATATAGTTTGAACTACACAGATTATCAAATGAGATAAAAAGAAGATCACATATGGTGTGTAAAGGAAAAATGGAAGGTACTATTTCCACATTTCCTGGACACCAAGGAAAACTAGAACAGCTGATATCCTGGCAAAGATTCCACCAGGCATTTAGTTTGGAGTGTTACAACTCAACAAACAGAATTAGGAAGTTCAAAAGCACCTCCACAAAACTAAGCTGTTTATTTCATCATGAATAAATTACCAAAACACTACAAATGTATGATGTACAGTTCTGAATAAAAAATGTGGTGTAAGTTCATTCTAATAAACTAATAATACTGCTACCATACTAACAACAAGTGAAATATACACATATGCACACACATATATTGCCTAATATAAACTACAATTTTACCAATTTTGTAATGTTGATTGCATCATGCATATCTACAAATTATTTACCTAAAAACTGTTCCAACAACATGCACATATAACTTTAAAATTCTCATAAAATCATATGACATTCTGACATGTTTCGGTGGAAGAATGTAATTGGATTTTATAAGAATTGTAAAGTTGTCGTATGTGCACGCTGTTGAAACAATTTTTAGATACGCAATCATACTGGTTCAGATCATATAATAACTGGCTCTTCCAACCATGTTAAAAATATTTCTCTTTTCCACTGTACCAAAAACAGGTTTTAAGTCCACGCAAGCTCTGGTGCAATGAGTACCACAGCTTCTGCCCCTGGGATAGAGACAGCAATGTTGATGAATATGTGACATTGTGTCTCTCTGAACCAGCATGACATCACAGCATAGACTATTGCGCTAAAACTGAAAGGCTACCCAAAACAATACTAAATTTTGACAGAAACAGCTGAACTCTTTCCTCTTGATGTGTAAAATTACAAGACAGGTATGCCTCACTAACTTCCAAGCACTGTTTTTCAACAGAAATACAATGATTTCCTACCAGCATCTACCTGCTTAAAATAGGCTGCACAAAGGGTGCTAAATTGGTACTGTAGGGAAGATGAGGACAAACAAATTCAAGGTGCAGACTTCTGTGGGTAAAACTGTGGACAGTGTTTTCTGCCACAGTGAAGGAATCTTGTCAGCAAACTTCATAAATAAAAGTGCCACAATCTATTCAAAGCAATGTGTACAGACATTAACAAAGTTAAAGCAACAAATTCAAAAGGTTCAACCAAAGAGGAAGGTGAATCAAGTCCTTGTTCACCTCACAGTCCTGATTTAGCCACCTCCAACTTCCATCTTTTCAGGCCCCTGAAAGACACACTCTGACTATGCTGTTTTGTGGATGATAAGCTGAAATGTAACATGCTTCAGAAAATGAAGAGACTTGGTGGAAAAATTATCTCAACTTTGTACAGGATGTATCCATGGTATATGTAAATTTCATTACCATTGTAAATTACAGTTTCTGAGAAAAAATAGGAAGCATTACTTTTGTATTGCCTCTCATACAACTTGTGTCAATTCATGTCAGTATTTCTACAAGCCTTTCATAAAAGTGTGCTGAGGTAATTTCAAAAAAGGTTTAGGAGCTCAGACATGACAGTCAAACACAGCTGATATATGTTGTATTAGTCTTTCATTTTGTTGGTCAAAGTGACAACATGTTTCGGCCTTTAATTAGGCCATCATCAGGTCCCAACAATTATGTATATATTAGAGTCAGCTAAACTCTGTAATGCATGGCAAATAGTGGACACTTCCTCAAATTTGAAATATTTACTCAACGAGATCTCGTCGTTGTAGTCGTGTAAAATATTCTAAAAACT
>Ga0268261_10001073_pt1 | contig 18424 bp, 12 predicted proteins | sample TergutNc150P1_FD_190353 | JGI IMG/M metagenome (GOLD analysis project Ga0268261, IMG submission 190353) | Nasutitermes corniger P1 segment gut microbial community from laboratory colony in Florida, USA - Nc150 P1 (SPAdes) (version 2) | ecosystem: Host-associated > Arthropoda: Insects >...
ATAATGTAATTTATGTATTTATATTGTATGACTATGTATTCTCACTGTATGTTTATGTATGACTACCCTGACTGAGGTTTTTCCGTGCTTTTTCCTCAGTTGTAAGGCAAATGCCAGGGTAAAACCCGCGAAGACGGGGCACGGCCCGCACTCTTCCTAGTTGCTGTGTTGTTCTACGTATTTTTTGTGTTGTTCTATGTATTTTTGTGTTCTTTGTATTGTTTGTTTTGTGACGTTTCCTGTATTGTTTGTGTGTATATGTATACTGAACAACTGCCACCGGGTGGCTACCCAATTGCAGTTAAATATATATCATATTATTTCCGCTTTTTTTCCATTTCGAGCAACTCTCTTCCTTTCTCTACTCTTTTAATTTTCTTTATTTCCGTCTGTGTCGTCTTTTCTCCCTTCCTAACTGAATAAACCTATGGAGCACACACCCGCAAAGCTAACATTCACACACGTGGGCAAAATCCTTCATCTTACTGAGCCCGACGTTCATATATGTGTTTAAAACGACCCACAACTAATCCCTACTCTGAGCCTGATAAATGCTGTCCACGTTCTCACAGCACGTTTCTTTATAATCCATTTCAATATTATCCATTCAATTACACCCGTCTTCTAAGCCGTCCCTTTCCCTTCAAAGCTTCGAAACCAAAGCTTTGCAGGCATTTTGTGTCTCATATCTTCCCTCCCTGCCCATTTTCTTGGTCTTCTTGTCTCTGTTCTACCTTCCGCACGTTCTTATTCTTGCTCTTACGTTCTTTTAATTTTTTCTTACTTCTTACAGCGTCAGATTTTTTACAGAGCATTTTTTCCTCACAATGAATTAGTATATTACTTAATGGTATTTCTCAGAAGAAACAGTGATTATATCTTGAGACTCTTATGGCTATTAACTACGGAGATTAGTAAGTTTGGAGTATAGCTATGTAGCGTAGTAGACGTACACCGGGTTTTCAGAGGAACCGACTACTACTACTTTTATAATCGATCTAAAGTTGGCGAAGGCAGCTTTCTCAGAAGTAGTGGTACATACCCAGCAGGATGTATTTATTTATCCTTAAGATGGATACACGTCACATTTCAAGAACCATTATTTCACTAAAAACCACTAACGTGCTTGCTAAGAGAAGCGCAGTATGTTAACTGCGAGCCATAAAATTACGTTATACAGCATTTAGATAAAGTGAATGCCTCAAAATCCCGAAGTGCCGGTAACTCTAGAAGAAACAGCCCACACACTGCCAATGCTATTACCGTCCTTTTACCATCTTACACAAACCTGTAACTTGAAACGCGTGTCTCTGCTGTGTTTGATTCCCCTTGTTTCGATAACCCTATTAACCCTTATCCTGCTAACGTGGAGAAAATGGTGAACTCCTAATAATGCCAGCAAATGGCAGATGGGATTTAATTCAGCGTTTAAAGGGTTAAAATAATCTGTAGTAGTCCAAATACAGGTTGTTTCCACGCAAAATTTAGGTACTGACTACAAGGTTATTTCATTTTTAACAACTGCAGCAGCGTTTTGTCCTTAACCTTTGCGGCTCACGTACGACCCCAGGCAACAAACATCAGCACAAGCAACACGTATATCACACCGCTCAAAAGGAACTCCTGAACAAAAGGGAATATTATATGACAGTGAAAGGCTAGGCTAAGATGACTGCTAGACCACCAACAGCTATTACAGGGAAAACGAAAATCGCTTTTCTTATTTCCTCGTATCACAGTATTATTGTAAGCCAAATGAACTCCGTCTCTCTTAAGTGATTAAGAGATATGCAGATAACGTTACATTCACGACTTTATGATAGATTTCGGAAAGCGGGGTCTTCTACGAAACATTTATGCAGAGAAATATAAATTAAGTACTTGTATTTTGAAAACTTTTTTCAGAAGGATCTCTTTTTGCGGACATAAACTTTCGGAAATATATTCAGTTTTTTTAAAGGAATTTTTCGGAATCATAGTTTTCGAATTTACGAGTATTTATTCGAATGATACATTTTTCTAAACAGAATTTTTTGAAATGTGTTCTGAACAGACTATTCAGAGAAAAATTCTGCCTGTTTTATAGCTAGATGTGTCATTTTGAAAAACAAAAAAGCATTTTATCGCAGATTTACTGTAAGCATATCTTCGAGGTCGCCGACTTCCGATTTATAAACATCAGCTGTGGAACTCGTACAATAGTGTGCTGCAAAAACTATTGTAATATTGTACTGCAAGGACTGTTACAGCAGTGCGTTGCAGGTACTGTTACAATAGAGTGTGCTGCAGGGACTGCTATATTATTATGCTCCAGGGACCCTTGTAATAATGTTCTGCAAGAACCGACAAAACAGCGTGCTGTTAATATAATGTGCTGCAATGACTGCTACAATAGTGAGCTACAAGAATTGGCTACTTAAGTGTGCTGCAGGAACTATCGTAAAAATGTGCAGCAATGAATGCTACAGTGTGCTACAGACAGGGATTAAATAATACGCTCCAGGTACAAGTGGCTAGCAACCAAACTGTCAGTGGTAAAGAATATCTGTATAGTTTTGACAGCTGGAGAGGATTTGTTGCTTGCTGACTCAATGTAAATATTTTTTATTATTTAAGTGTCACTGCACATGAAAATTAGCCATGATTTCTAAACAAGGATCTCTTTTAGATGAGTGAAATTTATTTTTTATTTTGTTATGACCCGACGTTCAGTTGTAATAATCAATGTGTTGAAGCTGCCTAAACAGTTGAAATAAAAATTACCTAAAAACAACTATCACCACGTGGCTCACTGCAACAATCCACCTTCTAGTCCGTGTTCATAAGAAATCTGGGGAAAATGATTTCAGAAAACTGAATGACATCAAACGTAAAATATTTCCATTTGATTCAGTATCCACTTGTTTCACAACTGATACAATCACAAGCGTAACTTGGGGGGGGGGGGGGTTGCCAAGAAGGAAATATCCCTCAAATATTTTTATACGAAGATATTTTGGCTACTGAATTTAATAGGGGCAAATTAAAATAGAAATGTCATATAAACGATTATTTTGGAGTTGTAAAGACAAAAAAATCCTGCATTTTAGAGGAGGCAGAACAGACATATGGTCGACTTTACCCCCTCCTCCAATATTATTAGCCAAGTTTCGCCTGTGGATATAATCGTAGTAAACTTCATTACTAAAATGTTTTAATGAAAGCTATTGAATTAAATTATCCAGCTCTTCGACGGTATGCTTTCATTAAGTAAACATAAACCCGCAGAGAACCTCAAAGCTCTGCGTATGCAAAGGCATATCAGAGTTCGTATGCGGTAGTCCAACATCCCTGGAAGAAGCTAGCATCAAGTGACGCGAACTACGAGAACACATTGTTACACTGCATGGAATGTGGGCTATTGTACCGTACCACACTGCGACCTTGCTGTTTCTTGCTCTTGTGCGTTATGTTCAGAGTTACTCTGTCCACAAGTTACGCTACTTTGTCCCAAAACGAGTGAAGAAGTTGAGAGACAACAGACCTAATATTGCAATGCCGCGTGAGAATACAATGCTTCGTCGACATCAAAGGCAAATATGTATATTGTAGTTAAGACTATTACAGCGCTGAAGAAACATATGTCGAGCTCTATTTCCAGACTATTCACAGTTCCTATGGTTACATTTATCAATTTAAAAGTGATTTAAACAAAAATAAAGTAAAGAAACAGAAATCAAAAGCTTATTTTCATTATACTTCTTATAAAAAAAATACTGTGCTATTGCGTCGGCCCTTTATCAATAGCCTGCAAAGGAGAACCAATTTCGCGACGCTGACTTATTATAGAAGCGTTCCTGACTGCCGCCGATAGATGCAGTTGTACGACAACACGCTAACGAAAGAGGAAAATTAATTTCGATTTACACTCACACCAAACTGATGAGTGCGAATAGTCCTCGCCGCAATTCGATGGGTTGAAAGTTGTAGCATTAGTGGTGAGAATATACTTAGGGACGCAACTGTAAGTACCGCCTATAAAAAGGCATAGAAAGTGTGAAGATATTTATAACGCCTTTAAAACCTATTCAAAGGAAATTAGTTTGCCTTTATATCAGCTGTATGAGATCCCCCATAATAGAACAGCATAAATGGCCTCATTTCCCTTTGCAAGGAAGCTGATTAATTTCCGGTTTTTATAGCAGATCACTTTTATTTTCCACCAGAAAAAGGGACGATGTCACCCAAGATTCTCTTACCAAACCACGTTCATAGGTAAAAAAGTATAGGAACACAAAAAAACTGATCTATATATAATGTGTTCGGTCGGATAATTAGTACTTTACTGAGCTATACACAAGAGACTATGTCACAGAAGAAAACATGTCTTTTTAAAATTTCCGTTCGGACTCGTGATGAATGTTGCTGAAGCAATAATTGAAACTTCGCAAGGCGCCTTTGTAACACTGACTTTTTAATACCCTGCTGGAAAAGTCTGAAGAAAACATTGCGTGCGCGTCTGCACAGAATTGACGTTCTTATCCGGTGCTGAAAGTTGGTGGCCGAGATATATTTAAAAAAATCGAAGAATTCTGATCTCAAAGAATAAAATAACTCTTGCTGGCTACTGGACTTGGCATTCCTTATCTACGTAAAAAAATTGCCTTTTAAATCTGAAGGGAAGAGACAAAAAAGGGGCTTATATGACAAGCTCTTTAAAATCGATCAAAATAAAACTAGTCTTTGGATGCCACATATCAAAGATTAAGTTTCTCGTACATGTCCAAAACAAGAAGAGAATCTTACATCAGAATTATTTTAATTTTAGTCACCTGACAGTCCTTTGCCACTTTAAAACACTTTTGGAAGAGTTCGAAAAGAGTTTTAGACAGGTGTGCATTGAACCAGTGGCAGAATTATTCTAAGTAATTTTACTTGCATATTCTTATAATAAAGGCCAACGAGATGTACTGTTTCGGAAATTACCAAAATAAATTATTATAAGAATATATCACGAGGCACGCTCTTCTGAATGTCAAATTACTTGCATAATAAGAAGTTATAGAAACTGCTGCATTTACTGAAGGACTCTTTCGAAATAAGGTCTGAAGAGCTGGAACTGATAGTGTTCTCAGATTCTTCGTAACACATGGAAACTTTCTGAATAAGGTAGACAAAAAAAATTCTTTAACAAGTGCAGAAAACAAGGCAAATTCTTATATCTCTCCGCTTACCTCCGCAAATCACTGTTTCCAACCACACATATTATAAAATCAAAGTGCAGATATCGGCTTAATGATTATTTAGAGCAGGAACGTCATCATACGACCCCAAAAATGGAAAATTTCACCGATTATATTTAGTGCTACAGATTACAATTAATTCCCAACTGAGTCGTAATAATTTTACATAGTAGATTACGTATTTCAGATTGTATGTTTTTGTGTATCATTGAATGTGTGTTTGTGTATATTTTTTATATCCACATCTTTATTTTTCCAGAAAAAATGCTAAGTTAATTGTTTGGTGCTCGCCCCCAAACACATTCTCAAATCCAAATACGGACAGAAAAAAATATGTTAATGGCTGCTTCGTTAGTTTCATTAACCGAGTGACAAAACACACAAATTAAAGTCTGATAAATAAATATTTTAATGGACACTGAAGTACTGTATAAGAAAATGGAGAGAAAGTTGCTGCAGCGTATTTCAAGACAGTATTCTGCCGGCATTAGCCTGGAAAATTGTGTTACGTTTGAATTCCATCCCATACATACTAAACGCATGCCTGATTTAACTTAGTCTACAGCAGTAGTACAAGTTGAGCTGGGCACGCAGATCATTATAATTTATACACGTAAAGGTGGCTTTGGCCCATCCCAGTGGTCGCGGGGTTTAAGGCGCAAGTTTAAGGCTGCTCGTCTGCTGAGACTGTGAGTTCGAATCCCACTGGGGGCATGGATTTCTGTCTGTTGTGAATGTCATGTGTTGTCGGTAGAGGTCTCAGCGACGAGCTGATCACTCGTCCAGGGGAGTCCTGCATACTGTGGTGCGTCGTTGTGTGTGATGCAGAAACTTCGTGAATGAGGAGGCCCTGGCCCACTGGGGGCTGTTGTGCCAAAAGAAAAAAAAATTGACCTGAGAAAAAGTATTTTAGAAAGGCTGTGGAATTGTACTATGGTACAGTACTGTACAATTTTGCTGGACCATATTGGAGCATATCAGTGAAACTTATAGTAGAAAAGGAGTAACACGTGAAGCACAGTGCACACGAGGAATGGAAGGAAATAAATAAATAAACACATCAGAAAAGAAGAAAGAGAAGAACAAGCAGAGGAGAGAGAAAAGGTGATGAATTAAAGCTTCTATGATATTAAATATAATTCATTTAAAGATACTTTCAGTTGCTCAAATCGTATTCTATCGAAAGTGAGGATATCTATTCAATGATCATCTGAAGAGGACGTGACAGGAAGCAGTCGTGTTCTACTCTAAAGCACCAACTGAGAGAAAACGGCCTCGACAAACTGCATAAATCCATCAGTGTTTCCCAACGAGGATGTCGCAGATAATTTTTATGGCTTTGGCGAAAATTGATGAAATAAATTAATTCAAATTTTGAAAATCTACGAAATGGTCCAAATATACCTTGAATTATCGCAAGAAGTTTTGTCCGGAAATTGGCAATACTGGAGTAATCTCCGTGATTTAATATTTTGGTATTTGGCAACACGATTAAATTGTAAAAAAAGCAGGGAAAATTCTTTTATTCTAAGCTAACAAAGCTACATATAGCAGCTTCTGCAATTACAGTTTCTTCAAATAATTTGGCAGTAACTGATATGTTCTCCCTCTTAGGCCTGTAGGCATATACTTTTCCTTCATATGTGAAAAAATTATTTTAAGGGTTCTTCCATGGAAAAAGGTTGGAAAACACTGCCCGAAGTCCACGTATCCGATCTTTCGGCTGTCATTTAAATCCCGAGAACATCCCCACACCCCTCGCCCCCTAAAATTCAGGAGTGATGACAATTCGACGGATACATTATGTGACTGTGATATAGAAGAAAATAAGAGAGCCCAGTCATGGGGGATATGAACAATTGTAAGAGCAAATAAGAAAAGAAAGTGATGGAAGAAAGGAGGAAAAAGGTGTGTCTATAGTGACGAAAACAGAGAGAGTAAAAGACGCAATGAGAAAGAGAGAGAGAGAGACAAATCTAATGAAAGAAAGTACAGCTGCTTACGCAACAAATAACAGCAGCTAGGAGACACACCAAACTCGGATGAGCGCAATCATCAGCCCCCTATACGTGTAAACAAATATGCAATCCAACAGATGGAGCTTTGAAGGATGCATATGAAAATTATGCTATAAAGAAGGAGTCCCCCGAACACTGATAACACAATTTTATTTTCTTCAGTGGGATACTGTAACACGCACTGTGTTACGGCGCTACAGAGATGCCTGGAAGGTGGTCCATTACGGCTGTTAACGACATCGTCAAAGTGCTACAAGCATGGACATCCAGTTCATTACGCCAGCCTTCCCATTTGGCAGTAATTTTCTCTGTACTAACACAATAACTTCATAATAATGCATTGGGGCGCAATGGTTCAGCGTGCTGTGATACTAAGAGAAAGGAACAAAGCTTATGAATGGAAGACTTAATCTAATTAGAAAAGCAGAAAGATGTTAAAAAACAGTGAGGCAAAGAGGATATAAAGTTATAAAAATGTAAAAATAATGGATAAAAAATAGGAAGGAAAATATATTTATGAACAAAAGAGTAGAGATACCAAAAAAATGAATGTATAAAAAGACAGCTAACACAGAAGAGTAAACAAAGAAATAGACAAGACAACACAGAGTGTTAGGAAAGGCTGGAGAATAATAAACTCTTTCGTAGAATAGTAAAATACCAAAAAAAAATTATGTTTTTTTTGTACCGTGCATTTCAATATAATCTTACAACACACTCTTCTACCTACAAGACTGCTTACACTGATGCATGTAAAACACACTATACCACACCTGTATATATAACCGTCTTCCCGCAGGTAAACCCTCGGGTTCGAAACGTGTAGAAGACATCAAAAATTAAAAATTAAATATTAATTTATAAAAGGTGCACTGTGTTGATTTATATTTTATAAAATACAGACCTTAAGGAAGAACAAACGTTAGGAGACCTACAATAAAATGCGGCCAGGTGACCGGCAAGACACAGGGCTAAATATTTACAATACGTAAGGAAACAGAAAATACAGAGAAAGAAAGAGATGAAAGGAAGCAAGACAAACCAAAGAAAGCATGCTGAAGTTTCGCAATTAATTCACTTTCGTGCACACAGCCTCCTTCAAAACTGGCAGAATTATTAAGGTGGGCTAAACAAACCACGTTACATTCAGCTGGGTTCTGAAGAGTGTTAATGTTGTGGGTCACCCTGCGTCTAAATTACTTGGGGCTACACTGTGCTGCAGTATCTCTCAACTGTTTACTGACGCTTGGTAGAGTTACTAGTGTGCCACACGTTCTCTAACGTCGAATGCCGCTCCCAGCTGTAGTCTGTTTTTATATAGCCCGCAGGATATACCTCCGCAAATTCGCAACTCTTGGCCCACAAGCTCGGCCACGAAACACAGTGTAGAATAAATTGCGTTCACAATTCTGTTTCACTTCCCTGAGCACTAGATGTTACGCAGACATCGCGACCAATATATTCTCATAACGATAGGTAATAGTCTTCAAACCAAACTCAAGGTCCTAAATATGTTCTGTGACTGAAATTCCGAATCAAGACACCGTGAGGCAGGCAGAATTTGTCGTAAATGTATTCTCCATAAACCCCTGTCTTGTACTTTAATGTCAAATTTAAAGTAATTCATCCCCTTTATGGTATAGTGACACAATAAAAGGTCCGTCAACACCAAACTGTCCTTAGATTTGAAAAAAGGGCATGTTTTAAGTACATCAAGCTGCACAAAACAGAAGGTAAAACGGCAGTATTTAATTTAATACGATTCATTGTAGTAAATAAACTGCAGTTGTAAATATTGCCTTTTTAATCTCTTTTAAGTACATTCAGATGATGGTTATCTTTAGCAGCCGAAACATGTCACAGTCTTCCGACAGCTAAGAATACATATGGTGTTGACGTGCATCTGCTGGTTTTATTGAGATACTTTAACGTTTCATTGCTCAAGCAAGGTCCGATACCCTTTCGGAGATCGGCTACATCGTGTGATGCATTTCGGAACTTCCTTCAGTCATCTTTGGTGACACTGCACTGAAATATGCCATCATTGTCCCCTTGTACGTCCTAATCTACCAGAAACTTATGCCAAACTTATTATTAGTTTTTTTCTTTTGGTGCAACAGCCCCCAGTTGGCCATTCACGAGGTTTCTATATCACACATAACGACGCACCACAATCGGTAGGACTCCTCTGGACGATTGATTATCTCGTCGCAGAGACCTCTACCTGCCAGCACACAACACTCACAACACAGAGACATCCACGACCCCTGTGGAATTCGAACACAAAATCTCAGCAAGCGATAGGCCGCAGACCTACGCTTCAGGCGGCGCGACCACCGGGACCTTTTCTTGGTGACTACAAACCACATGATCCCTGCTTTCAGCAAAATTCATTTTAATTGTATTTCCCTGTAACATTACCTTCAATTATAACAATTACAAACTATCACAATGTCAATCTGCTTTACTTATTTATGCTTTATTTAAGGTCGCTTTACATAACTCTGAATATGAGTATCGAATGAGAGGAGGAAGAATTAACAATGAACTGTAAATTACGTATAAGGAAATGGCCGTGACCTAATATTAATTACTACCCCACAATTTTCTTGGAGAGAAAAAGAATGTCAGTCAAGGCAGTTCTTGGGATGAGATTTGAAGTCGGCACCTCATAAATACGAAACAGGAGTACTATCACTCGATAGCAACGTTAAATGAAAACTTCATAAGCTTTAGAGTTGAAGCAGAATCATTAAATAATTCTACAGCACAATCATTCGGATAAATGAGCCACGACCATCTGTCTAACCGTCACCGGTCAAACTGTCACGATTTGCGTATAAATTCCATGGGATGATGTAGATTTTAGGGAAAAGTCGGCGATTATAGGGAGTCTTAAAAACTGCCATTAAACTTCGGAAAAAGTCGTAAAACTTTTCAAAACCCATAATATTACTTGATTAATGAAGAGACGGTTGTTACATACACATCGCAAATTATGACAAGAAAAATAAGTGTAAAATTCGTTTTCTTAAAAGCTTTATATCCCCTAATTAGGGGTACACGTGTTCTTAATTTGGAGAGGTAAATAATTTACACAGAAAGCACAATGAATAATTACACAATTTAAAAATTATAAATATAAAGGATACAAACTAGGAACAAATAAGTGTTTATCCTCGACAAGTTTCACAAACAAAATCTTCTTCCATACCAGGACAAAGCATGTGCCATGTGCGCGCATCTGAAATATTTCGCACAACGTATCCACTCTTCTCCACAGAGGTCTTCAGAGAAAAGACCAGTACAGTACACACAATCATCGTCTTGTTCCTCTTCTTCCCTCGAATCGTCAGCGAAAGGAACAGATAGGTCAGTGTCCGAATCTGATGGAGTGTCAGACGGAGCTGGATCCCGGCAAACCCTTCTCTTCCGTCTTTTTGAAGGACCAACGAGAGAATTCAACGCAAGCTTACTGGTTTTGGATTTAGTGGCCTGTTTGGTTTTCTTTTTTTGAGTTGCCCCCACAAATGTTTTGTAAGGTAAACTCGTTATTTTCTCTACAGTTCCACCACAAGTATTCAGCTGTATGTTCAAGATTAGCACAGGGCTGACATCTGATGCTCGAAGAGCCTCAGCAGAATTGAACGGCGAAAAATTAGCAGAACTGAATGATGGCCGATCGCTGGTCTTCACCAAAGCAGGATGGTTTACAGGAGCAGCATGTGTCCTCTGAGGCTAGACGAAAATTGTGTGGTCTGAATATGTTCTTGTCACAAGGAGAAAGGTCTGTCGCCCAGAAGCCATTAACCGCTATCTCGCCTGTTGCAGCTCGCTTGTACGCACTGCCGAACTGTTCGTCAGTTTGGTAGAGGGTGACGACTAGCCCCAGGTTTGAACGGAGCTATTTTTCAATTTCTTGGCAGTAGAATGTTTTCAAGGTCCCCATGAAAGCTTTATCCAAGGGCTGCATTCTGTGGCTGTTGTGAGGTGCGAGGAAAATGGTGTCAACATGATTCTTTCGAGCTAGAGAATGACCTTCATGTTCCTTGTGTGTGAATAGTGCCCTCAGGCACTAAGATAATACGAGGGTCGTACTGAAAGTCATGAGCAACTGTTTTTTGCATGCGAACTGGGAACAGCAGACGAAGGAGAGTATGGTGGTAGAAGGAACCAGCTATTGTATTATCCTTGAGTGTCTTGTGACGTCAATAGCTTGCATCACGTGACCAGTATCACCCCTAACAAAATGGCCGACAACGATATGTCGTTTCGCCAGCGTGCTGTCATAGAATTTCTTGTTAAAGAGGAAATTCGTACTGCAGAAATTCACCAGAGACTTCAGCGTGCTTATGGAAGTGTTTGCATGAGTGCGAGCAGTGTTCGAAGATGGGTGAAACATTTTAAAGATGGAAGCAAGAGCATCCAAGATGAGCCTCGGAGCGGTCGCCCTCGAACAGCCTCCACTAAACACAACAAGGAGAGAGTGGATGAGATCATTCAAGATGAAAGGCGTGTGACTGTGGACACAATAGCCCGAACACTTGGAATAGGGCACAATGCAGAAGACGATTGAAAGCTTGGGCTATAGGAAAGTTTGTGCTCGTTGGGTCCCGCGGTTATTGACCAAAGACCACAAAGGTCAGCGAAAACCATCATCTCAGAACTGCTGCGGAGATATCGACATGAAGACGATGATTTTTTGCTGCGTATTGTTACAGGTGACGAAAGCTGGTTTCACTATTTCGAGCCTGAAACGAAACGCCAAAGTATGGAATGGCACCATTTGCATTCTCAATCAAAAAAAGGAGGCAAAGACAGTGCCATCAGCTGCGAAGGTGATGGGCACAGTCTTTTGGAATGCAGAGGGGTTGATTTTGGCCGAATTCCTGGAACGCGGGCAAACCATCACTGCTGCTCGTTATGTCCAGACACTGCACGAGCTCCGTCGTGCATTGCGCGATAAACGTCCGGGACGAAACATCATCATCCTGCATGACAACGCTCGCCCCCACGCCGCTCGCCTCACATCGGAAGCAACTGCAAAGATGGGGTGGGAAGTTCTTCCACACCCCTCCTATAGCCCTGATCTGGCACCCTCCGACTACCATCTTTTCGGATTTGTGAAGGATCAGCTGCGTGGACAACGTTATGAGACAACGGGGGCAATTCAGAAAGCAGTGCGTGAGTGTCTTCGGATGGCTGGAACGGAGTTCTCCCGCAGGGGAATTTTCAAACTTCCAGAACCCTGGGAGAAATGTGTACAAAGAAGCGGCGATTATGTGTGAAAAATAAAGAAAGGTATGTAGATTAAGGTGGTGTATTTGGTTTGTCAATAATAAAGCAAGTTACTTTACAAAAAATTGTTGCTCATGACTTTCGGTACGACCCTCGTAGAATCTTATTTTGTCGGCTTTGTATGTTTGATGAAGAAATCGCTTGGAGGAAATCTTGCTCGGTATCCACCCCGAGGGATGGCACGCGTGGATTGATGCATGCGGTGTGCCATTCATCAGTTCTTGTTTCACATATTTTCTTAGAAATACAAGTAACGGAGGAATAAAGTGTCTAGTTGGACTCATTTAGGTGACGAGTGTCATAAGAGATCTCCGATCTGCGGATTGAAGAGAAGATATCTGACACTTGCCGTCCAATCCTCATATTTTCATTTGTTTGTGCTGTACAATAGTGATTCCGTTTTCGTCACAATTGTAAAGTCTTGCAGGATTATGTAGAATATTTTACATAGCGGATTCGTAGATTTAAAAAAAACTGAGCTACTGATTTAGGAGTGAAACCCCTCGCTCTAGAGAGTGAAAGACCTTCAGGGGGTTGTAACTGAATTTTCTTGATGACAACGTAGGTAATTTTTCAACCACTTCCTTCCAGTCTTTTAATTTCTCTTGCAAAATTGGTTTTTAATTCCATTTCTTACAGCAAGTAGGTAAATGAGATGCATGACGACTGCCACTCTCAAGCCAAAAAAACTTTCTTTCCATCAACAGAGAGTGCTCAGCCAGATCACTTTCTACTTGACAAGGAAGAACTGGCTTCCTACCCGGTTTTGCTTTTATTGCTTCACTTGAGCTTTTCTGCCCGTCTTTAACATAAGGTTTAAGTGTTGTTTGTAGTAAGTTGAAAAACCTCGACGCTTTGTAGCTGCCCATTCCCTTGTTCCTCATAGCCTCAATAGCTGCCTTCATCCTTTCGGGGTCACATTTTTTCCTTCGAGGCATCTGTAATATTATATAACCCAGAATACCTTCCATAATAGGCGACATTCCCCCATTTTTGAATTACAGCTTTCGATTACTGGACATCTAGAAAGAGGTCAATGTGTGATTTATTTCCTGGTAACGTGCTATGACAGAAACAAAGATCTTGGTAATAAATCACTGGTTCATACACGAACATGAGACAGTCGTGACAATCAGCTCCAAGTAATTGAAAGTTTTGAGCCACTGCCATCTACCTCGCATCCTCACAGCTTTTTTCTCCAATATTAGCTTACTTCTATTTTACCGTCTCATTCCTGATTTCAATTTGTCGGCTTTAAGAAAAGTAGAATGCACTTTCTATGCTCTACCATAACGTAATTTCTTGTGTTTCAATGACACAATGTGACATAGCGACTTAGCGCATTAAAAATCTCCTCAATACGGAGTCTTCACTGAAAATTTCATACACGTTTATCTAATTTAGTAACCCCATGTTTTTATTCACGATTTACGAGTTTCGAACCACAGTCGAAAAGAAAATACTGTATTTAATATCAATCACTGAATAAAAACATTGAAGAGTTCAATATAAGTGCAGCAATATTTTCCGTGTCCTGAATATATTGACATATCAACTCGAACATGGTCCAATCGTACATTGATATAAAACACTCTGGAAGTGACGCTGTCTTAGCCTCTTAGAAGACTAACCGGCGTTTGGGAGACAGGTACTGAAGGGTCACATAAAGAGGATCCCTTCGTCGTCACAACCGTGAGGATGTCAAACATATCAAATTGTTTTATGAAGCTAGTTTAAAGTGCTAACAATGTAGAATACAGAATCTGAAAACCATCATCACGCCAGCTTTAGCTAATTAGGCTCCCGTATGGGGAAGCAAAATCCAGAACACTAGTTTGGAAAGTGTTTGTTTAATAACAGTTCTAATATTAATCTCCAATTTGTATTTATGTCTCCCACGCTGTCCCCTCACACGACCAAATACAACACTGTGAACAACAAAGGACACACTTCTGTCCTCAGATGCATTAATCCTTGCCATAAGAGGGGTGGAGAATTAGTCCCTTGGTACCCCGGCCAGTCATAATAGAGAAGTACACAGAACTTGTGGAATGGTAATTAGCAGGGGTAAATAGAACTGATAGGAGAATAATTGTTCATATTCCACTTCGTCCACTATAAGTTCATGTACTGCCTTGGAACAGAAAACCGGCGGCTAACTGCCTGAGACTTGGCACAAATTCTTGAACAGAAACAGCATCAGGCCCACAGGACTGAGAGCTTGGCCGATCGTCTGTCATTCCGAGACAGAGATCATGATGGATTCCGAACTGGTAACCTCAATAGTGTGGCGAGGAAATCAATAATGCCCGTAGAAACAAGGCTCCATATTTGGACAATGGGCAAAATAAATTATTTGCCTCACTGAGTGAGGAACTATGTAATTAACTAAGTAACTGGCCAAGCATTAAACCAGCAGTCTATTTAGCTAATTCATTGGCCAAGCAATAAAAAACTAGTTAATTTATTAACCGCACAACCATTCAACGAACAAGCTAGATAAATAATTAACTGTCCACGTACTTAACCAACAACGAATTAAATAATTAACTGTACAGGTATTTAACCACCAAACTAGTAAATGAATTAAGAAACACTTGTAGCAGAACACGAAATGTTCAACGTTGCTAAAAGATAACTTCTTCCTTCAATATGATCCTGAGCCAGATATATCCAATCAACTTACACGTTTATTTCAAAATTATATTTCCTAGTTTCTTGTTTCTTCCGTCATAGCTACATACGTATCGAGCCCATCACAGCTTTCTTCATGAGACTGTCTGAGTGAAGCACCCTCTTAAATCCCTTCTGGTCCGGATGGATTTAAGCACTTTCTAATATATCGAACTGAGTTCAACATCGATAGTTTTCCCGCAGTACCAGAAAAAAAGATATATGTATATATATATATATATATATATAACTGTCTTCTGGGAAGTGACCGCCCTGTAGTCTGCTGGATAAATGTCAGCGTTTATGAGGAATATATTACCCCTATCATCAATATATTACCCCTATCATCAATATATTACCCCTATCATCAATATATTACCTCTATCATCAATATATTACCCCTATCATCAATATATTACCCCTATCATCAATATATTACCCCTATCATCAATATATTACCCCTATCATCAATATATTACCCCTATCATCAATATATTACCCCTATCATCAATATAAAAGAAGCAAAACTCAACTTAACAAACGTTTCTCATTTCTGGTAGGTGTGCAGGTACAAATTTACACAATGAGGCAGCGCGTCCATTTGCACGGATTTTTCAAATTAGAATTTACATTGTAGCCTTCTAAATCATGAAATCACAAACACGGGGCTTCATATTCGATTCATTAAATATACTTTCTTTTAATTCCACCTTGCGTTCTAGGTGTTGCAATGTCCAAAAGTTATTCGTTTCCAATAACTTTGGTTATTTTACCAGATTTCTTCAAAAATAAATGATTAAAGTGGTTGTACTTGGGCAGATTCCCATCCACTACTTCAAATATGAACGTCAAACGTAAAAGACCCAAAGCGAAAGATTTGGCCGAGACATGAAGCGAGTAGTATGAAATCGGAAGCCAGCCCCATCTTTCTACCTTCTATAGCCGAATTGCAAAAAATGTCAATTGTGAAAAGCGACTATTAGCTTCGAAATGTCTCTATGTCCGTCTTTCCGCCCGTCCTTCTGTCTATCCTCATGGAACAACTCGGCTCCTCCTGGATGGATTTTAATTAAATTTTGTACAGTTGAGCGTCGATTATCTGCACTAATTGCGACTGAGAGAGTTCGTTTAAACAAATTGTTCGGATAATCAAACATGCATAAGAATATTATCATCAAATACTGGAACTGATTTAGGAAATGTTTTGTAAATGATAACCAGAAAATACTGAAATAATAATGTTAATTAAATTTATTTCGAACATATATAATTGTATTACAAAACTTCAAACCATCAGGGTAACAGGAGACTGACGTGAGTCCAGACAGTAGCTAAAGCCCACAGTCCGTTATAAATTCCTGTAATGCTTTAACCGGCTTACTGATATTTCAGTACAATAACCAATAATTGGAAAGTACACGGTAAATTTTTTACCGGTGGTGGTTCGGATAACTGACGGTTCGGATGGTTGTCGTTCGGGTAGTTGAAGCTCTACCGTATTTTGAGTATTATTGAAAACTATGTCGAGAGAATTAAAGTTTCATTACAGTCTGAGAGGAATAAGGGGTACTTTATGTGAAGACCTACGTAAATTTATAATAATATTTTCCTGAATTCTTCCTAGGATGAGAAATGTTTCAGACAAAAGATGAAGAGAAAATTAAAAGGCATATTTTATGTTCACTAACGTTTTTCCGAAAATATTTCATTTGTGAGATAATGTGTACAAATATGGTAGAGCCGGACAGGACATAGATTTCAAGGTAACACCGCACTCTGCATGGCATGATGCATAAATACGGTTACAGACACACTCAGAATATGTAGTACTCATTGCTTTTCAACGGCAGCAATGGTTACCCGAACGCTCCTCCGTGTTATCGTTTGCTCAAATTGACTGTCATGTTCAGGGCTGCAAACGTTTGAGATGCGTATAGTGTTGGCATGTACTTTTATTTCACGTATTTCCTGATTTATTTATCATATTTTATGTAAAAATGCGTTAGTATTTGAGATTATAAAACATGGCATGGAAGAGATGTGCAGGGAATGGTTAAAAGCTAAACCGAAGATACGAATATGATTCTGGCATTTCCTTGCAGACACTGATCAAGGAACCGTTTTCGTTCTGAGCAGCAGTGTTACCACTCCACCGCGATGTTCGGTTTTATGTACTGTACAAAACAGGAATTTACTTATTGTAGATTCTTGTCTAGGATATAGAATAGCAACATGACGACTGAATAAGAACCACAAATGTGACATACTGGTTGTCAAAATAAGGAAAACCAGCCGATTCTCTTGTTTTGCTGTCAAAATCGCAGCCGATTATAGGCTGAAAGCAAACTAGGTTCAGGGGTAGGAATTTTTTTCAGGGAGTTCTCGCATTTATCGTCACCACGTACCACTTTATTCTGACAGTTTATGCCGGTCATAAGCTAGCTTCTTGCCTAAAGTCTCCGTGATTTCTGTTTCAGAAGTCATCTTTCTTGTTACGTTTTCCTGAACCAACCAACAATTTGAGGTAACAACACGGTCTTCTCAAAACCTGAAACATCTCGACCAGAAAAGTATTCCTTCAAAGCTACATACAACGCATATAATACTGTACGACAGAGCATTTACTAGAGCAAAAGAAAACCTGAAACAAATTGCCCTGAAAACAAGATATTTATCGGCGGGTGCCTGCCTCTCTGCCGGCCCACCTGCCTCCAAAAATAACCTTCAAATCTATGCATGGTTTAGATGCTGGAATTCGACAGGATTTCTGTCAGCAGGACACACGCCCAGGGGCTGTATAACAAGTAGGTTACACCGGATTATACAGCAAGTCTTTCATATTGACTTCTGGCACCGGTACGCAGAAAATGCAGTATTTATGTGAGGGTACTGAAAGCACTCTTCTGTCAGATGCCTCCGTATACTTCAACACCAAGCTAGCCTGCTGTGTACATATAAGGGCAATTTTACACACCTACATGATTTATGCATACTTCCTGAAAGCATCTGAATTCCACGCCCATTTAACGGTCAACTTGCTCCTCTCTCTCTCTCTCTCTCTCTCTCTCTCTCTCTCTCTCTCTCTCTCACACACACACACACACACAAACCCACGCCAGTAATATACGTGGGGAATGGAGGCAGAACCAAACGTTGCTTAACCCAGACTCCACAGGGAAGTGGTCATATTTGAGCACCGACCGCTTTAAGCCC
>Ga0268261_10001074_pt1 | contig 18419 bp, 18 predicted proteins | sample TergutNc150P1_FD_190353 | JGI IMG/M metagenome (GOLD analysis project Ga0268261, IMG submission 190353) | Nasutitermes corniger P1 segment gut microbial community from laboratory colony in Florida, USA - Nc150 P1 (SPAdes) (version 2) | ecosystem: Host-associated > Arthropoda: Insects >...
AGGAGGAGGAGGAGGAGGAGGAGGAGGAGGAGGAGGAGGAGAAGGAGACGGAGAAGAAGGAGGAGAAGAAAAAGAAGGTGGAGAAGAAGAAGTTAATACTTTTAGCTACAGTTAAAAAGTATTTATTAAATGCATTTGCTATCTCTTGGCGATCAGTAATTGAATTCCCATCAACATTTAAAGTGTTAATCTTCTCAGTATTACCAGTTTTATTGGTTTCTCAGTTTACTGTATCCCACATAGTTTTGTTCTTGTTCAAGGATTTTTTAATTTTATCTGCATAATTAAGTTTTTTGGCTTCCTTGATAACAGCAGACAGGATTTTACAGTATCTTTTATAATGATTTATGAGATCTGGATTATTACTGTTCCTGCATGCAATGAAGAGTTCTCTTTTGTGTTTACAAGACGTTAGAATTCCTAAGGTAATCCAATTTTTATTTTTTTTTTTGGCAATGTGAACTCTCTTTAGTGGACAACTAGAAAAAAAAAATTTCAAGTAAGAATCTAAAAAGGAATTAAACATTTTATTGACATCATCTGTACAGAATATAGTATCCCAAGTTTCGTAACTTAACTTAATGAGGAAGTCATTTATTGTGTGTTCGTTTATCTTCCTAACTAACATATATTTTTTTGTGGGTGGTCTCAGATTGAAACAATGTAATGTTATGGACTGAGCATCATGGTCTGACAGCCCATTTATTATTGGACATATAGAATAATTCCCCATTTCAGAAATGTCAATAAAAATATTGTCAATAGCTGTGGCGGAATTTTTTTGAGTGCGAGTTGGGAAGTTGACTACACTTGTTAAATTATAGGTTTTAAGTCGAGCCTCTAATCGACTTTTGCTATCACTGTCAACTAAATAATCTATATTTATGTCACCACAAACGATGTATTAATGAAATACTTCAGGCTTGGAATAACAAATTACAAGTTGTTGGAATTTTTTGTGACCTCGGTAAGGCTTTTGACTGTGTAAATCATGATATATTAATAGAAAAGTTAAATTATTATGGGGTTAATGAAACAGATGTTGATTGGATTAAGTCTTGTTTACACAACAGAAGACAAAGAGTTGACATTAATGTTAATTATGTTCAAAATTACTCCTTCCCATGGGAAATAGTTAAGTGAGGAGTTCCACAGGGATCGGTTTTGGGGCCTCTGCTTTTTATTACATATATAAATGATTTGCCAAGGGACACCAACTGTTGTACCAATGATGTATTATTTGCAGATGATACTAGTATTTTAATTACAGAAAAAAAATACAAAAATTTCAACCAAAAGATTAGGCTTACTTTAGATTGTACTAGCAGATGGTTTAAGGCAAATCAATTAGTTCGTAATTTAATGAAAACAAACATAATTAAATTTTGTCCTTCACATTTCCTTCAGTCGCAGTTGATAAATGAACATAATAATTCCACTATAAGTGTGGTCCCTGATACAAAGTTTTCAGGTGTGCAAATTGATAATTATTTAAATGTCATATAGAGCACATTTTGCCAAAATTGAGTACTGCTAGTTTTGTAATCAGACAGTTATTTTATGTACTAAATCTGGAAACCTTACAAATGGCATACTTTGCTTACTTTCATTCAATCATGAGATATGGAATTATATTCTGGGGCAATGCAACTAATAGTTGTAAGACTTATAAACTGCAAAAAAGGGTAATAAGAGTTATTTTATGCTTTTATGTTTTTTATGTTTATAATAAGAATTATGTCTGGAGCACAACCAAGAGCATCTTGTAAAGGTTTGTTTAGGAAACTTGAAATCTTGCCTGTTCCATATCAAAATGTACTGTCTTTTATGCTATTTATTATAGATAATCCAAATAATTTTCAGACAGATTTAGAAATACATGGACTGCATACAAGAAGTAAAAATCAACTTTTCATTCCAATTGCAAACCTCACAAGTGTTCAAAAAGGAATTACCTATTCCGGTATTAAAATATATAACACTTTGCCCAGCAATATTTTAAACCTTAAGAATGACAGGAAACAATTTAAAACTGAGTTATACAGGTATCTTTCAAATAACTCGTTTTACTGTCAAAGAATTTTTGGAGTTCAGTAGAGATAATTAATTTGATAAATTATATCTGTTGTAATTTGTATTCTATTATTTTTTATTATTATATTAAGCACAGTATTTGATTCTGGAGATTGTGGTATTGACATTTGTTTATTGTATTGTATTGCGTTCGTTTGTTTTGTTTGTTTTTTCTGACAAGTTTCATGTCCGACTGTTGTGTGACAGAATTTGTGGATCTAAGAAATTATATGTGTGTATGTATGTATGTATGTATAATCTAATTCACCTTTAAATGATAAGTTGAATTGTATATATTTAAATTTATATTGTTATTTAAATATGGACGAGACTATTATCATACGTACGATACATCGCAATGAAAAATTCAATTACACTATCTTACGCAGACTAAATTTTTCACCATTAACACAGATAAACAGAGATAACGCGGGTGGTATACCTGTGATCACAGGCCTATAATACCATGGACCATAGTATGTATGATACTACCAGACGCATTTGCCCAGATTACTACTTGTAGGCACGGATTACAGTCTGCCCTTGATGCATAAACAGTCATTTACAAAAGATGTTTAGTTACGAACTTCACAATTATAGCCATATATGGCAGAAATATTGTCTATTTGCAGTCTTCGAAATGGACAGAACGTTACGCACACGGATGAGAGTTTCGTAGGAACGCTAACCAGGCTCAACACTGACAAAACTAAGAGTTTAGTTTCCTCTTTTAAGTTGCTTTTCCGCCATCAATGAAGGGTTACGTTACCCAAATTACTCTAGCATACTAGTGGGATCAACTACCCGCTAACGTGGAAAATATGGTGAGCTCCTAATAATGTCAGCAAATGGCAAATTGGACTTAACTCGGCGTTTAAAGGGTTAAAAGTGGTAGACATTGCAATGTTGTCATTTTTCGTGCTAACATAGCATGGATATGTTCGTTTTATACAGTAACACAAGTTGCATGAAGATCCCTTGCCAGTATTTCCTTCTTCACTTTTATGCAACTTTAAATGGAGTTGTGAGTTAAGCTAGCACGGTTTTGCTGTTACGATTTTAAAATCTCATTCTACTGATTTTACTCGAACGTCTCACACCACGGATATAAGCTTTTGGGCACAGATAACAGGAGGTGGAGTGTGGGGGGGGGTTGAATGTTTTTGCGGTGCTGTGAGGTGGGCATCATTTTGGGTGGATTATCCTGTAGTGATACGTAGGTGTACTTGATGCGTGGCTGATAGTGTTGTGCAGGAGTGGGGGAATTATTTTGTGAAAGAGTGTTGCTGTGCAAAAGCCAAGCAGTGTGGATGTCTGGCCGGAATTGGTATATTTACTTTTACATCATATTGATAGATAAACCATCCGGCGTGGACGGAAATTAAGTGCTGTGCAACGTCGTATGCTTTCCATACTTGTGATTTAGTTGCGTAAGATAGTCAACGGTGAACGTGGATATCATTCACATCGCCGGATTTTCAGCGTCTAAAAATTGTTTTATTATCAATACTTAAAAGTAAACGTTGGGAGGTGAAGTATAGCCTTTGCCCCCTTAGGTTTCGATTATTGCCATTTGCTGGATTCTTGAGCACAAGCGTTTAGGTTGTTGAAGGGCATCATTTCGCGTGCTAAGGTTAGGCTATGTAGCCACATCTGTCATTTCTTTAGCAGGTTACCTGTTATAGTGAGCGAGGAAATTCAAACAGTACATCGAGTTTTCTTTCTAAAATACTGCGTAATTTGGTGGTTGGTTGTGCGTACAGAGCTTGCAGTAGGGTCACGTGATGTAACTCGTTTGCAAGACAGCAGGGCACTTGAAGGTGTGCCACATTCCGTGCCAGTTTTTGGTACTCTGCAGCTCGGTGTGCAAATATTGCTTTTAGTTCAGTTATAAAACGTAATTGAGTAGGCAGTTTGGTTGTCTTTACCAGCATTTGATCAACAAGTGTGTTCTCATTATGCATTTCATACACACACACACACACACACACACACCTCCAGCATTACAAGCTCTGATTGTAGTGTTTTATTGGGAAGTATGTCTGATTCAACACACAGTAACCCAAACCTGAATTTTTGGTTGAATAAGAGCATATTATTATTCAGTTCATAAAAACTTAGGGCCTCATTGGCATATTGTAGAAGGATTGTGAAGAAACAAAGCTTTTGCTTATGGTAAGCTGTTGGTGTACGTTACATGCAGGCCACTTAACTATCTGCCTCGAGATGCTATTACTACTACTACTACTACTACTACTACTACTGCCACCACCACCACCACCACCACCACCACTATGGCTGCAGCTGTTACTACCATCACCATATGCCATACTGCAGATTGTCGGATCTGTTGGTGTGCAGGCTGAAGGAAAGGGAGAAAGATGTGGGCAGATCAGAATAGGTGACATAGGTGTAGGAAAGAAGCCTTTTGACCACTGTACAAAGGTTGTAAATTTCATGGTGCTGTTCAGTCCATTAGACTCCACTCTTTACACCTTGCAGTATGCTGCCAGCTTGACACACCTTGCAGTACTGCTGCTGCTACCACCACCACTGCCATTGCCACCACCACCCTTAATGATATGATCAATACATAACATTCATGATGTGACTTCTGGCTGTAACACAGTTACCAGGTATGAGGGCTGAATGTTGAGGATGGGTGCCAGTGTTTGTTTTGAAAGATGGCACCCATTTACCAAATCACACATGCTGTAATTGCACATGTGTTCAAAATATGAATCTTCAGCTGCTGTGAGAACTTAACACATTGAAAACATGCTTTTGCAGTTGCAGGCAATAAAATAATTGTGCCCGATTCTGACTACCTTTGGAGGTGCGATAGTTCAGTTAGAAGAGTGACTGGCCTACAGGCTTGGCAGTCCTGGGTTCAATTTGTGGCAGGGGCAATAGATTATTGTCTTTGAAAATATCCATGCCAACTCTGGTGCCCACCCATCCTCCTGTACAATGGGTACTGGCAGTGAATTGACCAGGGTGTGAACCGAACCACTCCTGTGTAGTGATGAGTTTGGCAATGAGCTGAGCTGTATTGTGCAGATGCGCGGTAATGGTGTGCCCAGGGAGAACAGTTGGCTGAGGAGTTTTATACTGTATGTTGTACTCTGCAGGTGTAGCCGTGCCATTCAGATATAGTGACATGGGTAAGAAGAAGAGCGGCAGTGGACGGAAGAAAGGCAACAGTACACAGGGGCGAGGAGGAGGATCAAAAACATTACCTTTAGACCAAAAACAGACTGTCAGCGCAGTTGAGGAAGGAGAAGGAACACCTAGCGCACACAAACATGATGACTTGAACTCCATTCAGAATAGCGAAGGGGTTCAACGGATGCGAGAAGCAGACCCATCAAGTTCAGGCTTGCAAGTAGGTACTTGGTTGAAACATTCAGGAGAAAGTGAATGCAAGGAGGGGGCACCAAATGGTAGCATCAGTACTGGATATGAAGTGAGTGACATATGGCAGCACTGTACTGAGTGTAGGGTCATTGTAAAAGCAATGATAGACAGCCATCCACAGAAAGATGATTATGTAGCAAAATTAGAGGAACATTGTATTGCACATGGAGTGGGATGGCGTCAGATGTTGGAAGGACCGTCAGGTGAGCAGAAGTCTGACATTCAGTCAAGTGATGTCGAGAGCAGTACGGAGAAGCAGTCTGTGGGTCTCCTGCCGGCTGAGGTAAGCTGCAGTTGTATTTTTGTGTTAGGTAAGGGCAACGAACGGTACAGGTCAGTGTGGCGCTCGAAGGTGTGTTGTGTTAGTACTTGTTTATCATACTTAGTGTAGCACAAGGAAGCTCCATGTAATGATATCCATATTGGCACAAAATGTGAACATGAAATATTAAAGGCAACTTTATTAATTTTTGACAGAATTGTCATTCATACGTTGGTGCATTTTATTTTTGTGTACGTGGATCCACAGTCCCTTGTCCGAAACTCTTGGGGTTCAGATTCAGAATTTTTCATATTTTAGAAGGGTGATACGGTGCATGTACTGTATACTGCGTAATGTCCACAGCTGGGGTCTAGGGCAGCACTCTGTAGTCTGACACATTGCTATTTGTGCTGTGAAACATATGCATATTTACACTAAGTGGGATCAGTAATGACTATAAATGGTATTAAAATGTAATTAAAGTTTATTATACACTTGCAGTTTTTTTAACACACACACACACGTGCGTGCACCACCCCCCCCCCCTCTCTCTCTCTCGTGGCTAAGCAGTAGTGGCCCTGTAATCACCCTGAATATTAACGTTTAGCGTACAGCATTTAAATGCCGTTTTCGTGCTCAGGGTACGGAATTTTCTCCGCGACGGCCCTTTAAATTGTTGGGCGTGTTTGACAATAAACATTTATAATTTATGAACCAAAGGTTATGAAATAATGAAATAATCTGCACTGAGTTGTCAATAAATCATAGATATTTCAGTTCAAAAAAAGATTCAGTAGAAATTTTTAGTGCCTGCATGCAGGGAGTTAATTTAAAAGATTTATAATTTTCAGATTATTTTACTTACGTTTCTGTTTTGGGCCCGATGTATGCACAGGAAATTTCAGCTTCAAGATTTGTGAAGTTGTGCCCTGGCGTGGTGGTGTCAGAAAAATCATCGTACTTCACACACACATTATACAGGGTGGCCCACTCGCTACCGAACCCGGCATTTCTTTAATAATTCTAAAACCAATGAAGATATTGCAATGAGATTTGAACAGGAGTACGTTCGTTGTGTGTGAAATATGACGACATCATAACATGTGCTGGAAGTGGCCACCATTTGCGTCCAGACAGGATTGAACCCGGCGCACCATATTTTGGAAAGTCCTTGCCAGTACGTCCACTGTCACTGCCTGAATTTCTTCGGTGGTGTTTGCTTTCAAGGCATCTGTGGTTCGTGGTTTGTTTTGGTAAACTGTCCCTTTCAGATATCCCCATAAGAAATAAGGCGGCGTTAGATTGGGTGAGCGCTGTGGCCAAAGTCCCTTCGAAATGACGCGGTAGCCAAAAAAGGACTGAATTTCGGCCATGCTGGCGTGTGAAGTGTGGGATGTCGCTGTAAATCAATTGGACGATGAGGAACTCTCAATTGGATATTTCCAGCAGGTTGGAGCAACATCCCACACGTCACGCCAGCATGGCCAAAATTCAGTCCTTTTTCGGCGACCGCGTCATTTCAAAGGGACTTTGGCCACAGCGCTCGCTCGATCTGACGCCGCCTCATTATTTCTTATGGGGATATCTGAAAGGGACAGTTTACCAAACAAACCACGAACCATAGACGCCTTGAAAGTAAACATCACCGAAGAAATTCAGGCAGTGAGAGCGGACGTACTGGCAAGGACTTTCCAAAATATGGCGCGCCGGGTTCAGTCTGTCTGGACGCAAATGTTGGCTACTTCCAGCACATGTTACGATATCACATTTCTCACACAATGAACGTACTCCTGTTCAGATTTCGTTACAATATTTTCATTGGTGTTAGAATTATTAAAGAAATGCCGGGTTCGGTAGGTAGTGGGACATGCTGTACTTTTTCAACATTTTACTAACAACTTTTCTTTTCACACAACCCTCACACTCGAACCGTCATGAACCGAGATCGACCTACGTTTGTTGGGGTTTGTTCCAGTATACCAACATGCGTTATCGTTTCCAGTACTTTTTTCACGATGGGGAATCGAGAATTTCTACATTGTCTTTCCTTACTCCCTCAAGGAAAGAGTAAAACAGGGATGTTTCAGCGGTTGTCTAAAAATGCATAAAATGCTGTTGCCCAAATAAATTATGGTGTCGCTCGATGCCCCCGCTCCTTCGCTCTCGCTGTCCCAAATCACTTCACATATCCGCAAGAGACAGGAACCCGGCTCTCTTACGCACAGACATCGCAGGCTGCTGACTCAGAAAGGAATATTCAGTCCTGGTTATTATTACGAAGATGGAAGAAGTGGTAACGCATCGAATTGCCATATTATTCTAGCTGGTTATAGCCTACTATTTACAGATCAGTCTGCTTATTTCTGTGTATCAAAGTGCCGTTGGAATTAGAAGCCCACAGTGGAGTTTGCGAATGAAGCTTCTCCCTATCAGTAACAAGTTATGGAGAAATCATGACCTCACATTGCAGCCAGTAATTACCTATATTTATTTGTGTGAGCGACTTTCTGCATCCTGTTTATCTTCTTTTTCAAACCGTCCTCTAATGGACCAGAAACTGAACTGAAATGTAACACAGGCTTTAGAGAAACCTTTTACACCTGGCATTTTATAATATACGGACAGTTAGTGCTTAGTCCCTTTTAGCAGTAATGTATCTTGGGACTGTTGTTAAAGCCTTTCTCTGTTTCGACTAAGAGAAAGAATGTGTGTAATATAACTATCAACAAGTGATGTAATTTTTGGCTGTGTGGGTTTTGGAGCGGGATTCACAGCAAGAATATTCCTATACGAAGCTCGCTTCACTAATATATTTCCTGTAGCAGCAACCCAAGGACAGAGTGAAACAGGCTGCACATTGGTATGTGCGGGCATCACAGCTCCTTTCTTGAGAAGTAAACGAGTGCCTAACTCGGCATAAAAACAAACTGACAAGGTTCCTAAGATTACAGGGTGTGTAGAAAATTTCTATTCGTGAGGTGTATATGAACATAATTTGGTAAAGTGGCCGGAGCGTGAATCTGACCACAAGCCATTACATAATGTGGAGATAACGAGTGGGGCTATACTCCTAAGCCTATACACGAGTGTACTGAGCATTTAAATGGCCGATTTGGTGCGTTTGTACCCTTGGTAGTTCAAAGGGCCGCAACATAGAAGCAACGCCGTCGGATAAAGGTTAATGTGTTTAGTGCAGCAGCCTACAGACTTACAGTGAATCAGTAATGAAATGTTTTTGGGCTCTCTTTCTTTCATCCTCACACAAAAATGATTATGTAAACTGGAATTTAACCTTGCTGGTAAAGCGTTGGTGTCATGTTGGTCTGCTTACTCCCCATCCTATACCAGTGTGCTCTACACTTTGCTACTGGCACTGTTATCGAGGGATCTAAAGCCCTATGAGTGGTGAATCTGCTTCTCTATCCAATTATGGGGACAGTCTCTTCCCTCTCTTATAAGGCAGCATGTATCCACTTGTGTGTTCTCCTGCTGGACTTGACTGTACAGTTATGATGGTTGAATGATTGCTGGAGAAACAAAATGTGTAAAGATGCTAGAAAGCAGTGATTTGCTTAACAGTGAGCATAATGATACCCTGTAATGACACCATTGAACAGCAGCTGTAATGATACCACAGTGCACAGTAAAGCCATCATCATCATCATCATCATCATCATCATCATCAGCTTCACTCACAGTACAATATGGCAACTTGTGTTCATAGAGGAGGTTGGGGAGAGATCGTCTGTGCCGCAAACAGCAACACGGTACTGTAAACCAGTCTTACATTTCTGGATCTGCAGATCTTGGAAAGTCCAGTGCATTTCTGTTACAGCTGTCAAGTTGCCATGGTACGGGAGAAGAAAAATTGGCTCAAGATGTACAGGAACAGCCGTCAAGTCGCCATGGTGCTGGAGAAGAAAAATTGGTTCAGGATGTACAGGAACAGCCGTCAAGTCGCCATGGTGCTGGAGAAGAAAAATTGGCTGAAGATGTACAGGAACAGCCGTCAAGTCGCCATGGTGCTGGAGAAGAAAAATTGGCTCAGGATGTACAGGAACAGCCGTCAAGTCGCCATGGTACTGAAGAAGAAAATTGGGAACAGAATGGACAGGAAGGGGCTGCTGGTATTGCTGAAGAGAGCAGCAGTGCTAAGGAAAATCTGTCTGCATGGGGAGGGCATGGTGGTGAAGAGGGATTAGGGTACGTATATTGTGTCCACCCACTAAGGGCTTGTTAGAAAACTGTGACAGTTCATTACAAAGTGTCTTAACGTTTGGGTCCATGGAGCAGAACACGCGCGCGCGCATGTGTGTGTGTGTGTGTGTGTGTGCGTGCGCGCGCGCGCGCGTGTGTGTGTGCGCGCGCGTGTGTGTGTGTGCGCGTGTGTGTGTGTGTGTGTGCGCGCATGTGTGTGTGTGTGCGCGCGCGCGCGCGCGTGCGCGCGTGCGTGCGTGCGTGCATGTGCATGCAGTGTAGGTATTGATGAACCATGTGTATTGTGATATGCTGCCATGTGTTTCACATGGCAGCATTTGTTACTGTAAAAGTGATACATAGAAGTACTTTTGACATTCAGTCAGTTGTCTGTAATTATGTATCTGCATTGCAAAATTTTAATGGGGCCCTTTTGTAAGGGTACAGTGGCTGGGGTGTGGCATTGAGAGACAACCCACCGCATTATAGTGTTGGGGAAAAGAAAGGGTAGACCTACAGCTCTATCCCCCTGCCTTCATGGTGTGTTACGGGGTGAACTTTACCATGCCTTCACAGGACAGAAGTAACTTGAAAGTCACAATTTGTGCTCTGCACACAGTGCAGTAAATTGGCATGTACAGTTGCATGATGCAGGGTGTGGTTACTTTGATAATGTTACTTTGGTATCTGATAGGGAGGACGATGACCCAGCGTGGAGTGATACTTGGCATGATAGAAGTAAGAGAAGAAATGAAGATGACAGCAGGGAAAGAAGTGACGACCAGAAAAGAGAACGAGACAAGGAGAGCTGGAGAAGGTATGTGTTTGTAGATTTTTAGTACAGAAAACGAAATTGTATTTGCATGACAAAGCATAAGATATTAATTCCATGTACCGTTTTGTCATATAAAATACAAGGCATCAATGTTTATGTAACTGTGATTCATAGCAAACTACTTCATTGGAGCAGGGTTATTTTTTAGGTGCTAATTTTGTTTCAGTTTTACGATATGCCACCGTGCATTGCACACTACAAGGTTTTTATTTAAACACTTAACAGAATTAGATATGGCATTACGTATGTTAGCCATGATTGTTTAAATTTCTGCAGTGCAAAATCATCATAAATCATACATTGTGCCCTGCACAGAATATTTAAGTTGCATGGTACAGGCTGTGGTGATGCACATTGCATGGGATAGCTTTGTGTTGGTTTCCAGTAGGAAGGAGGGTGGTGATAGGCAGGATAGAAGCAAAAGAAGAAATGAAGACAACCACAGCTGGGACAGGAGTGGTAACCAGAAAGGAAGACAATACAATGACAACTGGAGAGGACAAGACAGAGGAATGGGAGCTGATAAATACTGCAGAAGTGCAGGTGATGGAGGTAAGAGGCTGTTTTCTGTTTGAATCATGGTGGTTACTGTTTGTACCACCTGCCTTAACATGTATACACTGTTTTTTCCTGCATGTTGTATCTGTGTGTTTTGCATCATCCTCACAATAAAGGATGTCAGGAAACACCCTTAACCAGTTGGTCCATATAATGTAGGTGCATTGTTTTGGCCCATGTAATGCAGGTGCACTGTTTTGGCCCATGTAATGTAGGTGCATTGTTTTGGCCCATGTAATGTAGGTGCATTGTTTTGTTCCGTGTAATGTAGGTGCATTGTTTTGGCCCGTGTAATGTAGGTGCATTGTTTTGGCCCGTATAATGTAGGTGCATTGTTTTGGCCTGTGTAATGTAGGTGCATTATTTTGGCCTGTGTAATGTAGGTGCATTGTTTTCTGTGACCTAGGAATTGAGTTTCAGATATTTTTTAGCCAAATTTTATACCCAAAATGGTTAAACTTGGACATTATTGTTACTGCTGTCAAGGATGGGTTAACTGATAGAATGTAATAATTTATGGTTTGATTATTATTTGTGCCACTTCCACATAACATTCATATGTAAAAGTGCACAAACATAAACATTATACAAATCAGTGCAGTTTTGAATCCTGGAGCAGTTCTGTAAATGTGCATTTTAAACCTGCACTGCAAGTAGGGAAGCAATAAGAAGTAACGTATTTCTGTCCCACCATTTTTTTTTTTGGTTTCAGATGGAAAAATGTGGGAGAAGGACCTATTCTGGTGGGTCCATTTGAAAGTGCTATTCTTGTTTTGTACACAAATACATGTTGTAGCGCAGCATATGCAGTGGTAGCGCCATACAGCAACTGCAAACATTTATTAGTTTAGAAAAAATCTAAAGAATAAAAGGATCTTAAGCGTGGGATCCACTAACTAACTAGCCACTTTGAAGTCGGCCAGTGTAACCCACAAGACTAGGTACCTGTCACAGTGGAGAAGTGTTGTTATATACACTGATTGGATTGTGTTCAGTGCCCAGGAATAGGAAAGCTTTTCAAAATGCCTCCACTACAGTTGATTCCTCCCCCCATTTTTATATGAGGATGGATTTGGAGAGGGGGCCATTTTTGGAAATGTATGGGATAAAAAGAAACCCAGAACAAGTGGACAGTGCCCAGAACATTCGTCCGGTTTATTGCGGTGTGTCATTTGAAAGATACATTTAAAGCTGCACAGCCATTTGTGGTGAAAAATAACTGGAAGAGAAATTTCTGTCTCGAATGTAATTCTGACGGCAAGTGTAATGGATGATATAAGATGAGCAAAGTTGTGGCACGTGTTTCATTTAGAGGCCTTTTTATCTAATTGGTGGATTGTTAGGCTTTTAATGGCACTGTTTGACCTGGAGGTATATAGTGTCAGGTTGCATGACTGGTGAGTAAGGATTGATCTGGAAGGAAGCAGGTGCAGTGTGTTTTGTAGTGCTACGTGCTAGGGTAATCATCCCCCCATCCTCACCCCATTCTCAAGTGTGATTTAACCCTTTAAACGCCAAGTTAAATCCCATCTGCCATTTGCAAGTATTATTAGGAGATTTAACGTTTATGGGTCCGTGCATCGTAAGTATATTCTAATATATTCTCCACATTAGCAGGATAAGGGTTAATGATGCTGGTAATTACTAAGATATGTAACATTGGTGATAGTGGGATGTGTGAATGTGGAGGGGGAGTGGAATGATACGAACAGGACGACTGAAGAGCTCAGAGTGAAAAGTGTCACTGGGCCAACATGGTCAGAGGCAGGCCACCGATCGCTTGAGCCATGGCAGTGAAACAAACAAACAAACATTACTTACATACAGATGTGTGGCACTGTGACAAATGTGTTTCAGGTGGCAGGGGTCGTCGCACGGAATACAAAATTGTGAAAGAAGTCGAAGGTGACCTCTTTACAGCCCCGAAGGAATGGTCTCTGGCACATTGTGTTGCAACCGACATGCGGATGGGAAGCGGCATAGCAGTCAGCTTCAGGTAGAAATCTGAGTGGCACTGTGCTGTCCGTAGAAAAATGTTACTTCATAGCATTACAGTGGTCTTACAGTCTGTGTCGGTTGGCAGTCGTGCTGTACAGTGGTCTTACAGTCTGTGTCGGTTGGCAGTCGTGCTGTACAACTTATTGTCACTGTGTATTCTCTGACATTTTTCTTTTGATCTATTCATTTTGCATTTTGGAAATTAGTAGTGCATTCAGAAGTATGTTAGTTTAACTTACTTTCAGATCTGTCTTTCAGGTATGCAATTCACATGTACTGATGACACAATACAGACTAATCTGTGTGGCATTCCAGGTTGTCACATTGTAGAGGTATCAGGATTGCAGTGTTCTGGGATGACACTTTGTGTTTGCATAAGTAGGTACCAATGATGATGTGGTACCTGCCGCCTCCATCCTGGTTGGAAGTGAACAGGTTGTTTGAAAGTGTTGCCTGCCAACTAAGCCTTAGAGCAGTGGTTGCAGTACCAACTGCTGTAGGAACCTCAGATATCCTAATTATGTCTGGACAGTGGTTTGATAAGCAGAAATATCTCTGTAATGAAATGTAATTTTTCTGCAGACAGAATTTCAAAAATGTTGGTGAACTGCTCAACCAGGGTGCACGTGTGGGTCACATTGCTGTCCTGGAGCACGAGGGCCGATTCATCTACTATCTCGTAACTAAGAGGTATAGTACTGAGAAGCCTCGTTTTGAAGACCTGGTTTCTTCACTGGAGAAAATGAGAGATCACTGTGCTGAGCATGGTGTGAAACTTATTGCTATGCCGAGGATTGGCTGTGGATTGGACAGGCTGGAATGGAGAGAAGTGAAGCCCAAGATTGAAGAAATATTTTCCAATCTTGACATCAGCATCACCGTTTACAACTTCAACCAGGTAAATTATGTTCTGTAGCTTGAATGTTGTAGTTTATTGTGTAATTTATACGATGTGATGGATGAAGGTACAGATATTGTACTTCCTAAGAGAGAGAATAGATGGCATGTGTGGGCAAGCTCACATATGAGGAGACTAAACATTAATACGTCCAGGCCAAAGATTTTGTTTTGGGGGATGGCTAATGCATGAATAACGGTAAAGGTGCCTGTTTAAGTACCATGGTATGAAGGCATGGGGGTGTGAAGGTATACCTCCACTCATTCTTAACCTTGGCACTAAATGTAGGCAAGTGATCAGCCCTGCTGTGTTGGTCCCCTTGGGCCCATTAGATAGGAGGCTGGGGAGGACTATCGTCACTAATCTGGATACAGTGATTAGAAATTTTGTGTCTGTAGGAATTGATGCCCAGTTGTGTGGCAGTGTCACTGTTGTAGCCGAGTTTCCTGGGTCAATGATAAGAGATGTGTGGTATTTAGAGTTACCTGTGGAGAGAGTAAGTGCAGTTACAGCAGGGTGTGTGATGTTTGGTATGGTAATTGTATTTTACTGGGATGTCTGTCTGTAAATGGTGACAGTGCACATCATTTCAGAGGTGGGGAACGCGTTCTCGATCAAGAAGCAACTCGGAAGGCTCTTCGCATTCATTGTGTTGTAAAAAAGTGTCAAAGAAAGAAAAGAAGAAACAAAGTGAGAAATTACAAAAAGAACGCCAGAACATAAAGAAAGAGGAAAAAAAGAAGAAGAATAAGAAGAAGAAGCATTAGGAAATGAAGTCACCTGGTGTTAAGTTCCAGTACATTCTTGTATGCAGCAGTATTACAGTTGTGTTCAAGAGTGGAGCATGGAGATGCCAGGTTGGGATGCTGTGTTATTGGATGACTACTGCACAGTTCTTCAAAGGAATGTCTGGAAATGCTTGTGCAGGGACATTGAATCACACCCTAGAAGATATAAATCTGCACCAACACAACTGTTAGGAGCTCAAAACCTCGCAGGAACTTTGCAGTTTTAAATGTGTGACTGCTGATTATGAGTTACAGTATTAATTTTTAACCTTACTGATGTGCATTTGTGAAGGGATGTCAATATACAGTGTAGTATTGTACAAACAGAATAATGTGCATTGAGAGGCAGAGTGCTGGGGAATGTATTGCACATTATCTGTATGTAGAATTGTGTAATTGTAATAGTGAGTGAGCAGGAGTGTGTATGGCTGCTGCTTTAAAAACTGACTTGACCCTAATATTGGGGGGGGGGGCATTTTGTGAATTACAAATATGTAGATAATACAGCCAAAATGCTTACTGCAAAACAACTTTCATTTTCATAAAACTGCAGTTAAAAAAACAGTTTTTGTTTTGTACAAAAGAATAGTGATGTTGGACCGTGCTGTCTGTATATTATTAATTTACAAAACAATGATGGGATGCCATCTATCAAGAAAACATGTTGGGCTCATGCTAATGGAAGATGTAGAATTATGCTATAACGTTTGTAATGTAAAGGACTTTGTGTGTCTGTTTAGAGGCATTTCAGTGTATTAATTCAGTTAACGTGTGTGTGTGTGTGTGTATCTACAGTAGCTGTTCCATTCCTTAGATCAGAAGGATCTGTGATGGCCCCCCCATTGTCAAGCAAAGAGAGGGGCTTTTTTATTTTGCTGATAATACAGGGACATTGTTCTGTTTGACCAGCATTTTGTATTACATTTTGATAAATAGAGGACCCTATATTAGGATATGTGATAATGTAATCAGTGTTTATGATGAAATGTGAATTTCTTCATGAAGGAGTGCACAGCTGTCACAAGAACAAGAACGAACCTGCTGATGTGTAGGCCAGTTCCAGTAAGTCATGTGCAGGTGCCCTAATTGCCGCCAGCCACTTGCCACATGTTGGGCCAAAACCTCTGCACGTTTTGTACGGTGCAGTGGAGTCAGGGCATGTAGCTGAACGTTGGTCTGGTACTACAGCCTGGAAATTGTTTCCACATGCCAGTTTGGAATTCATTGACATAATTTAAGAAACTGTAAAATGTGCATTGTGGTGGCACTATTCAAATGCACAGGATTTGGTTAAACAGCTGTGCAGTTTGCTTTGTGATCTAACTAGCATTTTTAAAATATAATACAATAATGTAAGACTTCAGACTGAGTGATCCATGTGTAGAAGTGGGACCAGCCACACTGAGTGTGTCAGTACTGTGCACTGTAATGCGTAGAGTGAAATGAAAATCAGTTGCCATTGGAAACGTGTGTGAAGCCTCATGGGCCAGGAAGATGTTTGGGTATGCTGCATTAGAAGGATGTAGACACTGAAGCACATGTCTGTGTTCTGTAAACATGTTTGTCAGTTCAATACATATTCAGTTTAAGACTTCTTTTGGTTCCATTAATGTAGCTTAGAGATTTAACATAAATGGACAACGAGGTGCACTAATCATGATGTAATGTAATGTAATAGTTTATATACTACACGTATAAGGGGCACAACATTCTTGCTTTTTGATTTTTTAGCCCGAGAAAGAAGAAGACAGTCACTATCCACGAAAGAAAAAAATGCCACTTTCACACCGGAGCCACCGTTTGATTACCATCGAAAGTCAGACAGCTCTCCTGTTCTTTGGCTCTGAAGATGGCAGTGTGGATAAGTGTGGGGAAGATCTGGACCGGAAGTTTAACTTCCTGTTGGAGTACAAGAAGCAACGTAAAGCAGTTGGAGAGGTCATACGGTTGGTGAAACAGAATGAAGTTTTGTATAGCCTGATTGTTAGGAAGAAACAGAGTGATGCATTCTCCTACATTAATTTTGAAAAATGTCTGTTAGCATTACGTAAGTTGGTAAAGAAAGATGATTTTGTTTACATTGGTATTGAAGCTTTTTGTGTGAATGATGATTCTGACACTATGGAAAAGGTGATCTCACTTATGAAGAGTATTCTGACAGATCCTTCCTTGGAACTGTATGTTTGTTGGCCAAAGGAGTTGGAACATTGTCGTAGGGAGAATGTATAAATAGGCCACATTCATGTGGAATGGTTGAGAAAGTAATGGAAGGATTGCAGAACCATTGTAAGTAATAGAGTGGGATGTGTGTGTGAGGCTGCATGGCAGTTGGGTTGAAATGCCAGGTTGACAGAACGGGCCCAACATACTCCTGCCTTCTCATATTGTTGCTTAATGTATGTAACACAATGCTTGCACAATATTATTCATTTGCAATGAGTATTGTGTTTGATATCCTGCTGAAGTGCAAATGAATATTTACTACTGGTACTATTGATGCTGCTGCTGCCACTGCCACCGCCATTACCACCACCATTACCACCGCCGCCGCCGCCGCCACCACCACCACCACCACCGCCGCCACCGCCGCCGCCGCTGCCACATTCATTCTCAGTTAATGCTTGTAGAAACTTCCGAAAAACTACCCCGAAGATTGGGTTGCAGATTCCTCTAAACAGCGATGTGTTCTGCTCTGTGCCAAACAGCTGCCATACAATTAATATTTGGCACCACTGATTTCATGTGTGGGCTGGACAGTTCACAGACAAAAGGTGCAGCTGTTAGTAACAGCGCAGCAGTGGTTATGTTACCACAGCACTATGCACATTCTTTAGCAGTGGTTCTTGCAGCTGCTGTGTCCAGTTGTGTTTGTTTTGAGTGTGGGACTGGGCACTGCAGTGCAGGCAGCAACTGCTGTCTGCTCTCTTTTGGGCAGCCCCATGACTAAGGAGGTGCCCTGTAGCAGGTTTGTACATCCCGTGAGGGGTGTACACACTGCGGCCATTCAGGGCTGTCTAGTACTTAACAGTCCACATAGCTACAACAAATGTGAGGAGATAAATCTTTTTCCCACCTTGGTATTGAGAGCATTACGATTTAATGTGCAGTCCTGCTGTAGTCGTACGTAATTTTAATTGCAGTCATTCACAGCTGTTAGCACTTGAAAAGACAGTAGTTGCCAGCATTTAACTTAAGCATCATGTGAGACATTCATTTGTACCAAGATACATTGTGAGGCTGTGCGTATGTTTTGGGCAGTGATGCTGAGCTGTGCATGTTCGGGACGTACCACTGTACCATCCATGTGTGAAAATATAGTATTTCCTTTCTAAGTCGTAATATATACATATATTTACCCAAATACAAGATTTACTCCCCCCCCCCCCCCCCCCC
>Ga0268261_10001075_pt1 | contig 18416 bp, 20 predicted proteins | sample TergutNc150P1_FD_190353 | JGI IMG/M metagenome (GOLD analysis project Ga0268261, IMG submission 190353) | Nasutitermes corniger P1 segment gut microbial community from laboratory colony in Florida, USA - Nc150 P1 (SPAdes) (version 2) | ecosystem: Host-associated > Arthropoda: Insects >...
CATCCTGAAGCCCACCACCACAATGGAAGCACACCGTCTGCTGACTCCAGCCTGTTACAAACCAAGACGAGAATAAATAAAAACCTGCCCCACATATCGTGTTAGCTAAAGGAAATGATTAAAAAGCAGTTAACTCACCGTCGTAGAAACAACCTGATTCAGCTAACGAGACGGGTGTAGGATTCGTCTCTGGCCAGTCGGTGTTCTCAAACGATCGTACGCGATCGATGAGTAAACAGTAAGCGGGGTACCTTGCTCCCTGCCATAGATTGACGGCCTGTTTCAGGACGTAATGCTCTTATAGTGCGCGCTTGAGGTATTCGTTTCCATGTCTGTCAGGCCCCACGACAGAACACCCAACCATCCTCTGGCACAGGGTCCGAATCAGTAGTTTTTTATGATTTTGCAACTCTAAATGAATTCTGTGTATGTACAAGTGCTTTTTATAGTAGAATGTAAGTTGAAAATTAGTCATCTAGCTGTAGGAAAAGTGAAGTGGGGTGATATAAAAAATAACACTGATGTCATTTCAAAGCAAATTTATTTTAGAACAAGAAGCAAGTACGTGGTCGATTACATTGGCGTTAAGGTTTTCAGCTCTTCATAGAGCTGCGGGTATAGAATATTACTGTACGTGGGTAGAGGTTCGATATAATCGTTCGAAGCCATAGCTGACATCGCATACGTCATGACGTCCGATTGAGCGTTATTGTATCTAGTTGATTCATGGTAATATACATGATATTGAGGTACCGCAGATCTTGCAGCTCGAAGGCGATGTGCTTGTGTTTGCCCAGACTTAGATTCATCCTGGCGATCCTGAAAATGCCCGTCGTATTTATCTTGAATCCGTCATGGGTGCCCGAAGTATAATGGATGTTGGCACACAGCCGGGGTAGGTGTTCAGCCAGCGCGGTAACTTGCTGGTCCGTCAGTCTAATAGGAGTGACTCTGTTTCCTCCAAATTCCAAGAGAGCCGCATAGCCTTGCATAGGTAGAATGCTACCGAGACATACCTGTTCCTGTCCTCGAGAAAAAATACGCGGCGAAGTAACGCTCGGTCGGGATTGAATGCAGGACTGATCCCCTCTATGGGGAGCGAGCACATGTCAATTTCGGGCGCCGTGACATCGCGTTTAGTTCTGGAGGTCTCGAAATCTGGGAAAGTGAACCCATGCCCGTCTTCCTCGTATGTGGGACGTCGTTTCCTTGCAGACATGGCTAGGTAGACTGATAGTCGATCATCGGTGTGTTATGCGTCTGAAACAGATGACGTCATTACTTTTTATCCCAGAATTAAAGGCTGCAGTATGACTTGTATAATCTTTGGTGCACTTCACGTATTCTCTGGTCTTGAGGTGATACTTAAACCACCCGAAAAGATAACGCGCGTTACGCGCTGCACAACTCTTGACGGGAAATTTGTGACATGGAAGGCTGCAGCCGGCACCGGGTACGAATCTTTCGCGTGAGGAGCAGCCAAAATCGTCTAGATTGTTAGTCGGGCGATCGAGGAAGTCGGTGAGAAGTCGGCATTTGGCGTTGCCTTTAGAGTATAGAATTGCAAAGTTTGCCGTTGCTTCGCTTACGGTCTGCATTATTGTAGAATAAGGAATAGAGCCGTCATCTCAGTTAATCCCTGAAAAAATCGATCCATGGTGTATGGGGGTAGGTAACGAAATGTTTCTTGGACATATTCGCCCACCACGGAAACTTCCTTGACCACTTCCTTTCCGCGTCCCCCTAACAAGGTTTCTAAATCGATAACAGCTACAGCTTCCATTCTGCTCAGCGTTCGGGTTGTAAATAAGGTAACTAAGCGGGGAACTCACATTTTATACCTATGGGTGCAGCATAGACCTCCGCGAGGTACCCAGCGTAGAGATCCGAATTCCGATGCGAAGTTTTGTTCTACCTGCTGATCGGCGATGTCAGGAGTATACAGGCCGACGAATTGTTTCCCTGTGTATCCCCTATCCATGTACAGGGCGAACAGACAGCAATATTCGCCGCAGACCCTCCTCAGGGGTCCTTGCAATTCTATGGTGTTATAATCTAGGACTACAGTTGCGTCTCAAGAATGTCTCGATATCGTGAATATGAGGGGGTAAGCCATAGGAGTCCAAGTAGAATGCCGTCGAGGACCTGGGTTCGAGATGGATAGCTAGCCAGTGTGATCCGGTCTGCGTAGAGTCCGCATTATCGATGACAGTGCTAGGTCGCGTGATAGAACGCGGTAGTATATCGGAAAAACACCCAGAAATGAATTCACGTCTTTTAAGGTACACGATATCTGAATTGTGTCCATGTTTAAAAGTCTGTTGTGACAGTACGATAAAGATTGACGCGCACTAAATTGTATTCCAGGTACAGAAGACAGGTGATTGCTTTCTTTAGTGCTTCCTTAAATGTTACCTCGATGCGTATAGTAACCACTTTCAGCGGGTGAAGCGTGTCCTTCCGACGCGGCTAGGTCGGGTGTAAGGTCAAAGAGTAACATGAAGTATCCGTTTATAAACATGTCGTGGGTTACCTTAAGTCCCGAGTTCGAATGCTGAATGCCCGAGCCCTCAAATAGTCTTGTATGCCATTACGCTAGTCTCTTCATGACCCGTATCGAAAGTCAGTGTCTCGTTGGGCACATGTCTGCCGTTCACAAACATCGCGTATGTACGTATACCGAAATCCTGAAATCGTATCGATGGCGCCGAGAAAGTCGTTATCTACCATAGAGAACAGGAGTCGTTTGGGTGACCCTTGACGGCTTGGTCGATCTAACTGGCTCCGTTAGAGAACGTGAAAGTTTTCAGCGTGACTTGTCAGGTCATAATATGCGAGATCGGTCTTCAGAGTATCGTCATGAGCCAATAGGATACTCGGGTGGGCTTTGGTGCGGCGGACATAGTTTAGCGTCGAGAAATATAAAAATAATCGTAGGATTTGCTTTAGTATTCATCAGATAGAAACTCGGTTTGGCTTCCGTAAATTTTATCTGTAACCTGACGCCGGGTAGTAAGAATTTAGGGACATTACACAGATCGCTATGAATACGTCCATACATTTCAAACTATTTATTCTGTTTGTTCCAGCGGTCTATGAATCCCATGTTTTTTTACTCTGGCTTCTTGGGGTCACAGGGCAGCATATCGCCCGCATCCTTATACCAGTAGCTGTTTGCGAGATGCGACGAAGCCGCGTCATTACCATAACAAAGAATCGTTTCGAGATAAGCCCTGTAGTTATGAAGGTCACCGGCTGTGTTATATTCACGCCGTTCAGAGCGATGGTACATTGAATAAACAGCGAATGTAGGAAGTCATTTGTACCGGCAGTGTGATCGGTCTCGTCCAGAGCGGTTCCGTCGGCTTTAATCAATTTGCCACGAATGTAGAGTTCTATATCGGGGTCCACATACGTGTCGAAATCTTTGGGTATCAGAAATTGCAGGTCGCTCTGCTCGATGGGAGCGATGGCCTTGTAGATCACGACGTCCGTTGCTTGTACCGCGTGTTGTATTGCCTTGCGAGTGAAAACGTCAAATTCGCTGCTAACAAATTGTAGTACGTCCTTCGACATGGTTAAGTGCCTACTGATGGCGATTAAAAAAAATATCGCGTCTTATAGTACTGCCAAGCAAGGCGGGTTTAGTCTTTGCTCTCTTACGTTTTGTATTTCGCGGGGCGGACGATGCTCTCTTCCGCTTGCGACCGCCTCCACGTAACTTTGATTATATTCGGTGTAGAGTCCGTCACGTGCTCGACATAATGTCTTGTGTTTCAGCCTGAGGATTTTCTGCAATATCTGTTAGAATTTTACCTCCAGTGCGTAAAGCCTCGCGTCCGAGAGCTTTGAGCCTTTCCCTACACATAGACTTGGCACCACTCCAAAGAACGGGTCTAAGAGTCCTGAATAGACCTGCCAGTACGCTACAGATGCCATGTCCGCGCTGCACCAAAGGAGGGATGCTGTATATAGGTCCGATATCCTCACGACCGCGACCTGATTGTTTCCGGTAATAACTGACAAGGGGATCCATAGTTAAAATGACGGTTGAAGGCGATGATGTAGGGTTTTTATACGCGGCGAAAATATAGAACCAGTCACTGGCACCTCGCCACTCATAAAAGGGATTTTTTACCATTAAGATCCGTCACCAATATACGTATGACGTGAAAGGTGTTTTTCGACGGGTACATAATATACATTCTGAAATGGGTGGTCACAATACTTTGTCGGGTGAATAAACGTCCGCAATTCATCTGACGTAGTCGCTACCCACAAACTGCTGTGTGATCACATCGCAATAAACCAAGGCGTTTGTTTCGCCAGCAAGTTGGTACGGCTTGACTGTGTGTGGATAAAGTGGAGGACAGCTAAATTCGCATAGCCCCATCCAATTGCCGGTCGAACCCAGGTCTATAGGTTGCGCCACTTGAATCGTAAACTCGGCGATCGTATTTGCAGGATGTTAACTGCGAGGACATACTAAATAATGTAATGTAGAAGTGCTTGCGATACTCCATCTCTTAAATATTCTTCACGCTAGTCGCATTTATTTAACTATCAAAAACGGCCCCGTAGTTCTTCCAGCGCACCAAAAACTGGAATGCCGCGTCTGACCCGTGTCGCCAGGATTTTATCTATATTAAACGTGGTGCGTTTTGTGATATGCACACCTGTCATCTTTTCACCATAAAATTGACCGTCAATTACCTTTCCGTTTAAATCTTCAAGTTCGTAGACGGGTCGAGGGATCCTACGAATTACCTTGATAATTCGAAATATCTCCGTGGTGTAATTATGCTCTCCGCCTTTTGCAAATTTAATTTTTTCTTTACTAATGCGCACGTGTTGCCCCACGTGAAATTTGGGTCGTGCAGTAGGGATCCGGCTTCGTTTCTCGTTCATTCTCTTCCAGATAACTAGAACATTAGAATCTGTTACTCGTGCTGGCGGCATGCCAGTCGTACTGTGTACCGTCGAGTTGTAGCCTCAAAGTCCGGGAGTACGTGAACAAATCTACGTATTTTTATAGGTGATGAATTTACATAATTTATCGCGGCTCGTGCGGTGGGCTCTTTCGATGACAGAGCATTTGACATCGGGGGTTTTACAGAACTGAAACTGAATTCCCTCGCGTCTTAACATGTCTTGAAACGATCTATTCAAAAATTCCTTTTCCTTATCCGTGCGTGCCCAGACGGGACATCGTCGTATAGGTTGCGAATATTTTTGGTCCTTAAAGATTGATTGAAATGCCGTAGTGACAGCTTTGCCCATATTAGACAATAGCGGGACAATACGCAAAAATTTGGAAAAGACGTCTATTACGGTTAGTAGATAACTGACACCGTCGTTATATTTACTGAGACCTTAGACATCAACCAAGTCACATTCCCAAATGTCATCGATATTAGTAACATTGTAAGGGTTTCTGTGAAAAGGTTTTCGCACAGGTCTGTGTAGCGTGTACGTGTCTTGTTTTTCGAGCCATTTTTTATTATAAGCACGCGCCATATTCTTAGTCTGTTTACTTGTACTTTGACGTCATCTCGCAGCTTCTCCAGAGTCGCGAAAGCAGACGGGTTTGCGGGGCCATAGTAGTCTGCTTGCCATGTTCTTATCTCTAAATCCTCATCCAGACTTTGCGTAATGAAGATTCGAGTCCCCGACGTCTAGTATGAGGGAAAAGCTAGGCAATAATTTTAAATTTAGGTAGGTTGGAGATGTGGATGGGGCACCTGGTTCGTAACCCTCCAAATGAGCGCTGGTTAAATCCACGATGCTCTTATATTGTTTTAGGTCGTCCTCGCTGACGAGTCTGTTATCTACTCTTTCGAGTTAGTAGCTCCTAGAGACCCCGCGTGCCCTTAAAATGCTTATCCATTATATAGAGGTTACTATCCACGGTTACATCGGAATTACCCATAAAAATCTGTTGCCAATTTTACGTAAACCGTACTCCGCATCGAGAACGCCCCTTGTATGAACGTATGGCGACAGGTGGGGATTAGCTATCTTGTCGAAAGACTTCCTAGCGAATGCTTGTACGTCTCCTTCGCTGACGCCACCTGCAACACCATCATCATCGCTATTACCCGCGATCCAGGGACTCGTCTCTGTCTCATAAGAAGTTGGGGAAGCACTAAAGGCGAAGTCGAACGCCTTGTGGGAAGAATGTCGGTAGTCTGAGCGGATGACTCGATTTTCGGTAAAGGTACTTTCTATGTGAGAGTAGTTTCAGGTAATGCCGCTTTTATAAAGTTGGCGATTGCCTTTATCGCCGCTTTGTCCTACAGCGGCTTATTCAATTTTCACGTGGCGCAATCCGCTTACAGGGTGATGTCGCAATCCACTTATACGGGTGAAGCGATTTCTTCTTTATTACACGTGTCGTATGTTTAGTACTGTGCTGGTTTTTAAGAGACGATTTTTGTGGCTTTATAGATTTAGGAAGAGAAGTAGAAAATTGTGAAGGTCGCTTATTCTTATTTAAATAATCGGGAGAAACTAGGTACATTTTGCGTAACATTTTTCTATCGCGCGAACGAAATATAAGACTGGCTATAGTGGTAATAGCACTTAGCAGAGGCACGAGAAATCCTCCTTGTTTATCAGGCGTTTCTTAGTCGAGATCGGCACGCGCTTATCTGCGAGCGCGCGGAGTGGAACTTTGAACTTTCGTAATCTCTTCTGACAAGCAGTCAGCTTTAGATTGTCGCGTAGCACGTTCAGAACACGCTCGCTAATAGATTTCACGAGTTCGCTGTTACAGTTTTTAATGATGGCTATTCGTAATTGGGGTTTTGCTGTCTTGAGTACTTGTAGATGGTGATAGTTGAATTTTATGCGCTTCATCCTTTACCCGAGCGTAAATAATGGGAGGACATTCAGTCGGAAAGACATTGCTTCGATACCGTAGCAGATCGTCTGTATCCTGGGCAAAGTCTAAAATCATAACCGTGGGGATGCTGGGTCGCCTCCCGATACGCGTCACACTGACTAGCACTGACTTCGGGAAGCACTTGCCGCGCGAGGTATGCAAACTGCTATCGCGAACGTTTTTTAAGGCTACCAAATATTTTGCGTTGAGATATGTCGCGGCAGTGCGGGGCTTGGTGAAAAAAGGCTCTGGGTAATTAGAATTACACTGAGATTTGTGTGGTGACTGCCCTTAGTAAAAAGGGTCACACGGCTTGTGAATACACTTCGTTTAACAAGTGAAGAATAAAACAAGGTTTGCCCTGGGCGTTTTCAAAGTTTTCGGGTACACCATCGCGAATCTGCACGTTCTTCCTTAACAAAGTCAACTGCCTCGGCACGGCACTCCGTTCACTGTAACACCAAATAATTCCACCTGGAAAATTTGGTTCGGTACACAAGGTGTCGAGGTTTTGCAGGAAACGTATACAGAACGTTGACTTTCCAGACCCCGTAGGGCCTCCGATAATACAGGTAAACGGATATTTAAACCTGATGTCACTGGCCATGAATGTCCGTTGTCAGCATTCACTCCCCGTTTATATACCCGAATGGAAGTGACGTATCGTTCAAGCGCCATCGTTTCAAAAGACACTAGGTTTTTCCTCATTCTCGCTACTAAAATATACACATTTTGCGTTTCATCTTATTTGGCGTGCGTACAATTACGGTCTCGTTCTGATCAGCTGCCAGAATCACGTCTTTCATTTTCTCGAAATTGAACAATTTGGATGCCCTAAAATTAAGCGTAATTCCACGTACTTTACAAACTGTCTTGCTCTCGTCCGTCAATGTATTTAGTGTTTTGTACGCATAATTTTTTGGGACCGCACAGACCACCTCGGAAATTAGTTCGTTAGGTTTCAGTTCCGAAGTTATCTACCCTAAATTGTGCCCCGTTTCGACTAGCGAGGATTCGTTTCTCGGCTGTATGTATATTATAGAGTCCATGTCCGTATAGATTGCTTTGTCTTTTAGTTTGTCCAGTAGCTATACAGATGAATTCTCGCACCTGCGGTGAGTTAGGCGCCTATGACCTCGTTGGTTTGACGTAGGCTCGGCACGCGTTCTTCTGAGGAAAACTGCCAAGAAATCCAGACCACATCATTAGCAAACAAGTTATGTACTTCGATTCCCGGCGTCACCAGAAATCGGTACAGTTCTTGGGGTTCGGAAATTAATTTGGTCTGTTATCTATTGCTTCTCTCTGAGTTTTCCCCACATGGAGTTGAGAAATAGTCGCAAACCTCGTTTCGCGGCGTTATATCGGATTTAATCTATGTCTAGCCGGATTCCTCCGCTCTGATAGAACTGCCGAATGTCTTCATCATCCGGGGTTCGAACCCAGCTCGGATAACTACTAGCCACTGCATTAATTTTTAGAGACGTGTTTATATAGTCCACGAAAAGTCCGCCCTCACCCGTGTTGGGATCGTATTGCGTGACTTCGTACTGATAAACTTCTTGAATTTCGAGAATTTTGTATCCTCTGTCAACTGCCAATCGCACTTCGTCAATCACCCACGTGCCTTTCAGACACCTTTCAGCGTCGCTTAAATGCTGACATCGCTAGTCGTGTTAAGTTCTTGAACACACGATCGGCACAGGCGGAATAAAAGCTTGATGTATCGAAAAGGGAGGACAGGTTGATAGAGGTTCTTTGGCGGCACGATCGTACATTTCATCAGTCCGTTCATCTTTAGACAGGCTTCCTTATCGGCACATGCGTCACCAACATGAATGATCGGATGACCTATGGGGAACTTGAAGTACTTGCAGGTATACGGGTACAGACATTGTCACAATACTGGACAGACTCCTCTTCCTCCCGTATCTTATAGTGGAGGCGCATGGCTTCGGTTCGACCCGCGTACAGAGCATCTCGGGTGATCAGGGACGCGTGTCTGACTGGGATGTGAGCAATTCAGGTTTCTGCTCCACTATCTGGGCTTCGTCAAACTGACATTCCCACTGATTCAACCACGTGTCCTGCCCGAGTTGTGTTCGATTCTCGCCATCGTCTGTTCATAGCATTCGGCCAGAGTCACTCCGCCCATCGTTTTCATGTCTGTAAAAGGCTGGCATGTGCAGCCATGGTAATTACATCCTAGAAATTCGTAGACAGTGTGGGTCTCTACAGTAAACGTCTACACTGTAATGCGGCAATTCGGGAGGTCTATACTCACGGCCGTTTCAAGCGTGATGTATCTGACAGCCATCCGTCTGTTCCATATGCAAGAGCCATATTAGGGCTTTTTTGCTATATCTGTTATTAGCGCTGTAAACTCCCGCGGGAATCAAACCCACGGTCTCTGGTTTTTGGAATTTCTTGCGAAGCACTTTATTGCATGCTGACGCGATTGTCAATGCATCTAGGAAAACCTCGATATTTCCGCTCTCGATAAAATCGCGCCTAAAAATCTGACTCGCTTGTCGCAAGACTGACGTCATCTTGGCAATACTGTTGCAGCACGCGTCGTTTATCAAAGACCTTGTCTTTCTGCTCATCATACCAAGACATGAAGTCCCTTCTCTCTCCCTCCCCATCTCGTCAGATCCATAATACTTAATGTCCGGTATCGGACCAACATAGTCCAAATTTGTCTTTGTGGTAAAATAATGCGGATATCACGATTTGGACTGTGAAAGCCCGAATGCCTCTGACAATTTACATAATGGCATGGGCAAGTAAGACAGAATCTATAAAATGCAGGTGCTGCGTTCGCATGTTGATAATTTTTTGTCCACTTAAAATAATTTGGAATTCCATTTCAGAAAAATGGCTCTTCAGAATAAACTGAGAACCAAAAGCTTTAGCGTTTTGTGCTATTGCCACGACCTGTTTACACTAAGGTCGAGATTCACAGAGATAAGTCCCCGACAGGGTCCTCAAAGAAAGAATGACGTCTCCTACCACAGTGCTCGCAGTCCGTATCGATATCATCTTGCATCTCACAAGTCGTACAAAATTGCTGTAAACATACGAGCATCGGAATGTGCACATTCGCCTTATCTGAAAACTTTGTATCCTGTGTGGTTTCAAAATCATAGAACACAAATAAGACCGTCACTGCGAGGCAATTCGTTCTGTAACGGCTTCATATAGCAGAAATGACCGACATCCTTGTTCTGATCGCAGTTTTTGCAGTATGGTTGGAAACATTCGTGCGTTTTACTAGTTATGAATCTATCACACAGCACAGTTTCGCTTCTGTTCGCACACAGACTTTCTTCCTAACTTGTTTGTCTTGTGCTTGTCAAAACATGTTCGACTCCTAAACTATTACGACTCGCACGGGATTCGAACAGCGTATGGACATGGCCGAACGGACATGCAAATACTACGCGAATCTCGACACCTATGCGTCACGCCACTTTCGCACCCCCTGTTACAACCTTTGCAGACACCTCCGTGTCAGCGCACCTGTCAAATTATTTATCACATGATAATGCTTTGAAACAGTCATAAAGCAGGTTAATTAGCTTTTCGGATTCCACCTGTCCGTCAAACACTATATCATCACAATTTAATCCAAAAACGACAATACTTTACTCTGAAATGCTCCTGAAATTTCATTAGTTCTTGGATTCCTCCGCCATTTGCCAAGTCTATACCTTTCGTCGCAAGTAAATGATCCACAACCGGACGTATCTTACATCCCTGAATATACGCTTTGTAATTTGAATCATTAGTTAATCTGGCGTTACTAATAGGGTATGAGCTAAACAGTTTTCTTTCGCCTTGACTTCTACGATACTTCTTTTCAGATGGGCCATGGCCTCTAGCGTTCTACCCTTGTGATGCCCTCACCTCCAAACCTTGTTGACATTTTTACAGGATGGACGATCACTAATTTATCTAGAGTATTAAACCTAGCATTTGACTGTGCCACCTTCTCGAAAACTGACCAGATTACATCTCCCCTTATCTGGTTCTTTTTTCTAAAGCTGATCCCTATAACTTTGTCCAGCACATTAACTTAATTGCTAGTTGTAATTCCAACCATAGAATCCTCGCAATTTCTTAACGCGTACTCGAACAATTCTGTCACACTGGCTAAGAAATGGGACATCGGGTTCGTATTCTCTCCCTGAAATTGGCGTAAGAGTTCCAAGTCACCATCGTAGAGCATGTAAAAGGGCCTGCCGATAGCCATCTACTACCAGGCGTAAAGACAGCAGATAGAGTGAGAAAGAGAGACAACCAGACCTTCCGAAAAAAAGAAAATTTTGAGGTAAACATTTCCTTCATTACATTGTTCCTACGAATGGATCAAAGTTGTACGGGGCTTGCACAGGTCTTTCAATCTTTTTTCGTGTGGATCTATCGATGAGATTTAAGATGACTTCGTCTTTTCAGGAGATTAAGATCCCGTCTTTGAAGATGAATACATTGTATCCTATTGAACGAGCAGAAAAGCTCCGGGATAGATTCGGCGAGGCGATATTACTGACTTTACAAGAATCCCCGCAGACATTTGTGAAAATATTTCTACCCAGACCTTACAGGGCGATCTTCACTGAAAACGATCTGAATTCGATCAATGAAAAATCAGTTTCACTATCCCTTAAATACCTCGGAAATTGCCCCACGTCAAATTCCCACATTCTAGAAATAGAATAAGAATGGGAGATATGTCTGCAGGGGTTAAACATATAACAGATAGTTTCAATGATCGAGTTCTTTCTTTCTCTTTTTCAGTTGATCATGCTTGTGAACGGACAGCCTTTTAACGTCTCCACTATCCGCAACTTCATCCTAAGACGCTTGCGCACATCTGCTGGCAATTGCACTCTGCTTCCCGAATTCCGCCCTGTACGATTTCCCCACAGTACATACATATGGCGTTTCCTATACCAGTTTCTGCTGTCACGGCATATGCTGTTTTCTCACTGGCACTTTTGTGCTTTACATGGCAGGTGTTTTTAGTTCATATACGAACGCGTCATTATTTATAGCAATGACAGACCCCCCTTGCTGCGTCGCATTTTCCGACAAGATCCTGACCCCTTGGACAATTTCTACATCGACGGATTTCTCTTTGAATTTGCCCGCGCGGACGATGATGTTTTCTACTATGATATTTCGTGCGACGATTTTAGGATGACGTTTGTTTTTTACGGGATAGATAACACCGCTAAATGTGACACCTCTTCTAATCTAGACTTTGTTCGATTTATCTGGATAAATTACGAACGTTTCAATTTTGTAAAATCTATTACCTTTGTTCGACGTGACTATCCCTCGCTACCCGAGTTGCTATGTTTAAAATACTACAGGGCGGAGTCTGACGGATGGAGAGACAACGTACATTGCGGCTTGTGTGTCACGAGGTATTAGAATATATTGTCACATGACCCGATATTGTCGTCCCAATGACTGTAGTTGTACTTTCTGCAGACGTCAACCGCCCTCTCTACTCGCTTCGTCGTCCAATACACTTTTTCAGTTCTCGAGCTCGATCAGTTCGTACTGACTAGTGATACTACATACAGTATGTTCAAGCGGTCGTTTCGCGCAGGGTCCCTACTCGAAGACTACTCCCTCCAAACTTTCCGGTCATCCGCCTCCGTTTCCGATGTGACGTCTTCTCCTACAAACTACACCATCATTGTCCGGGTGATGGGACATGGGAAGTAGAGATGAAGCGGACCTTAAATCGGACATTGAAACTATCAGATATTTAGCAGTACTAGAAAAGTTATTCTGGTGTAGATATTGTAAAAGGTGTCTTTTTTATCCCATCTCTTTACGTCACCCTATACTTTAAAGTTGCCGGCAGATGCGTTATCTAGCGTCTCTTTTTCAGCATGGCAGCCACCACTACACACTCGAGTACTGGTCGGGGAATCCTCACTTATTTCTGTGCCGCAGAGTTTCGGCAAATCGTCTTTCCATAGTGGACAGACTGCACGTTCGGTAACCGGACAGGGTCTACAGATACTCGTCCACCAACATTATGGTTACCGTGTACATCTTGAATGGAGAGGCAGCAGCAGTAGGGTCTCGTTGCGGTGTATGGAGAGACGATTCCTTATGGCATGTGAAGCTGAAAGATTCTGTACAGAACTATGTAGCTATGGGTTAGGACTGTGTTCTTGTGTGTATGAGGGATATTACATGTCCACGCATGTAAGAGCTCGATGCCTTCGAAAGCCTTTAATGCAGTCTCAGCAATATCTGTTAAAACCAACGTGGTGGTTAAAAGCCTTGCAACACGTCAAACGGAACTCACTGTGTGTGTCGTATTTCCTCTTCCTATATGCTAGAATGCAGGAATACATAAGACGCGTGCACGTGTCACTATATGCTGTGCTCTTTCGTGTTATCTAGTTTCAGCCTCCTGTATTCAGTCTAAATAAGTCATATTTTTAGCTTGCATAATGGCATCGGGAGTCCTGAGATATGTAAAACTGACAGAGAATGCTCTACCTCCAACTAGAGAGTCGTCAGGGGCTGCTGGTCTCGACCTAAGTGCCTACGGTGTCTTGGTTCCTGCCTCTGGAAACGGACTGGTAAAAACAGATCTAGCGATACAATTGCCTCCCGGATGTTATGGTAGAATTGCGCCACGTTCTGGATTGGCCTTACACCATAGATGTGGGAGGTGGCGTGATAGATGAGGACTATAGCGGGAATCTGTGCGTGATTCTCTTTAATCATTCTGACAGGCCATTTCAAATCCATCGAGGGGATCGTGTAGCACAGCTTATATGTGAGAAGATTTTCTATCCTGATATACTGGAGGTAAAGGAACTAGATAACATGGAACGGGACATCCGAGGATTTGGATTGACAGGGCTTACCTAAATGTGTGATACAATTCTGTAAAAATGAAACATTCTAAATCACCATTTGTGTTCACGCAAACATTTATGCTTCCCTATAACTCCCGAATATGCGGGCCACATTCCGCATTGTAAGATATATTAAGGACTACATTTATACTTCACAGATGCCTGATATGTACACATTCGCTGCCGCCATGACTCAGCATCTATACTCTGGTGCCTGGCCTGCCGTATCTCATCTACGCACAGAAAATCGTGACGGCCAATAACGTGTGGCTAATTTTAAAGCTACAAGCAGACCCAAGTAATGTATTTGTTAAAATGCCGGCGGACAATGCTTATTTGTTTACGGATTCCCAGGTGTCTCGGATTAACAATGAAGAACTTTTTGTTAACATGTCTGGGGCAGATCGAGTTCTGGGGATCCCATTATACAAATAAGAAACGCTGCCAGGCCTATACCTACATATTCAGAAATGCTGGCAGCGGGAGCTATTCGAACTTGGTAGCATGCCTAAGGAAAAATAAATGATAACATCTCTTTGGATTTTATTTCTCTCTTAATCCTTGACAAAAACCTTACCCTCATATGTATGCTAGCCAATTAACATTCACCATCTTATCTCTCGACTTCTGACTCCGACTTGCAACATGTGCATTCAGTCGAAGGCCAGCGCCCGCCGTATGCCGTACACGACCGACCGGATAAATATACCAAACTATACGGCAGCACTATTGTAGCGTTCAATATTATTAAAAACACCAGACTACGGCCACACTGGATATTATTAAAACATCCATTACCAATCACTACGATGGTCTTACCTTAACACCAAATGCGGCCGGAGCCTCAAACTACCACTGCCAATCACTACGGAGGCCTTAGGCTAAGTAAATGCAACCGCAACCTCAAATATTTGCTTCAATGGGACATAACTACATTAATACCTGTTTCGACTTCGATGACTTCAAGGTGGTACAAAGGGCTTAAATGCAGGATACAAAGGTCAGGACTGGATATATCCGAATACCAATTACTCATGCTTACAAGATGTCAGCAAAACTGCTCTTCTTATCGAGGCTTTAATATGCTCATAGAATGGAACAGAACACAATACAAATCCGTCACATCAGTGACCCATGCACTTTGACAATACTTAATCTTTTTTTGCAGCCCTAATTTTCATACAATTAGCAGCCCCACAATTTGAAAAAAAGTGTGTGGCTGCTGATTTCCTCTAATTGGCGTGGTTTCATAAGAGATTGATCCAGCTGCTGAACCTTCTGTCAATGTACTGTTAACTGCTGTTTACCACACCACTGTTGTTCCATACTCAAAGCCTTCTACAGGAGCTGTCAGACACTGCGAATTTTCCGCTGATGAGGATAGCACATACCCCAGTTTAAAACAGCCATTCCCGTCGATGCCCTCTAATTTCATCTACATCCAGGCAGCAGAGCAGGGGTAATAAAATGCCCCTCTGTGGACAGCAGTTGTCTAAATACCCCTACAGAATATCTCCTTTGCATGTGGCTATAATTTTCTGCCACCCAGCATGGAGGTGATCCATCACTACAGTGTGTCTCCAAGCCCATGCCATTTGGAAGCCTTATGTCACGTGAAGTGCTGTCAGAAGCTCCCTCAATATCTAGGAAATGTGAAGTGTAACGTATGGTTTTCCACTGCTTTCTGTATATGTGTAATCACATGGGGTATTGCAGTTTCTGTGGACTTCCCTGGTTTGTAGGCTGATTGTTATAGATGTAGGGAGCATGCCCCAATATTTCATCCCTGATATGGGCCACTAGTTTTTGCATTGTTTTCTGCATGAATGACAGTACATTAATACCATATCCTTTAGCCACAGTATAGTTGACCCTCCCAGGTACAGTATAAATGTCATCTTGACCTGTGCCCAGGCCCTGGGTGCATTTCCCGTTGTTACACAAGCTTTTGTATGCATATACTTTTGATTTGCAACAGATTTTGGCACATTTAGAGTATCATGTTTAATCATTTCCATAATAACTCTCTGGATTTCAATGTGTACATCCACCAAAACGCATGTGCACTCTGCATTTCAGGTGTCCCCTGCCATGCAAGTCCCTTGCAGCACTGGGTGAGGTGACAGACATATTCAAAGCATTTTGAAATCGTGTGCTACAACACCCAATGTCTAATTTTCAGGTTATGAACTCCCTTTATGCCATTCTTCTTACACCTAGGTTTTTGTAAAATTTGTGGACCCCAGCCATAGTGTGCATGTAATTCATACATTCAGAAGAACCTATGAAATCAAAATGCAGTCTTTTATGGTATGTGTTGATTAGTTGCAGTGCTCAAAATATTAGAAACCTTTAACTTTCCTTAATTGTTGAAGGAATGTTACAGAATGCGTTTCGTATAACACTGTAAACTTAGTGTGATATAAATGTAAAAGCTGGTGCTTTATCTAAAGAAGAGCATATAAAAAATTGTTAGTCATCTGATACCCTCCTATAAATAACGCAATTCTTCAATTGCATTACTGTCTACATTGCTATGATTGTTCTTCGTATCAGAATATATCCTAATGTTTAACCTTTGTTTTTACCAGGGTACTCTGAATGAACAAGTTCACATACATAGTGCAGAATGCAGATATCCCAGTGATATACTTAGGGGTGTGCGTCCATATTCATGTGAAGTGTGTAGTAAGGCATTCAGTCAAAAGAGTTGCCTTATAGGACATCAACGCATACATAGTGGTGAGCGACCTTATACCTGTGAAGTGTGTAATAAGGCATTCAGTCACCAGAGCAATCTTATAAAACATCAACGCATACATAGTGGTGAGCGACCTTATACCTGTGAAGTGTGTAATACGGCATTCACTCAAAAGAGTTGCCTTATAAGTCATCAACGTATACATAGTGGTGAGCGACCTTATACCTGTGAAGTGTGTAATAAGGCATTCAGACACCAGTGCAATCTTATAAAACATCAACGCATACATAGTGGTGAGCGACCTTATGTTTGTAATGTATGTAATAAGGCATTCAGTAACCAGAGCGATCTTATAACACATCAACGCATACACAGTGGTAAGCGCCCTTATACCTGTGAAGTGTGTAATAAGGCATTCAGTCAGCAGGGCAATCTTATAAAACATCAACGCATACATAGTGGTGAGCGACCTTATCTTTGTAATGTCTGTAATAAGGGATTCAGTCACAAGAGTAGTCTCATAAAGCATACACGCATACATACTGGTGAGCGTCCTTATACCTGTGAAGTGTGTAATAAGGCATTCAGTATCCAGAGCAATCTTATAAAACATCAACGCATACATATTGTTGAGCGACCGTATACCTGTGAAGTGTGTAACAAGGCATTCAGTCACCAGAGCAATCTTATAAAACATCAACGCATGCATATTGATGAGCGACCTTATACCTGTGAAATGTGTAACAAGGCATTCAGTCAAAAGAGCACTCTTATAAATCATCAAGGCATACATAGTGGTGAGCGACCTTATACATGTGAAGTGTGTAACAAGGCATTCAGGCAAAAGAGCACTCTTATAAAACATCAACGCATACACAGTGGTGAGCGACCTTATATATGTGAAGTGTGTAACAGGGCATTCAGTGTAAAGAGCACTCTTATAAAACATCAACGCATACATAGTGGTGAGCGACCTTATACCTGTGAAGTGTGTAACAAGGCATTCAGTCAAAAGAGCACTCTTATAAAACATCAAAGCATACATATTGGTGAGCGACATTATACCTGTGAAGTGTGTAACAAGGCATTTATTCGCCAGTGCAATCTTATAAAACATCAACGCATACATATTGGTGAGCGACCTTCTACCTGTGAAGTGTGTAACAAGGCATTCAGTCACCAGAGCAATCTTATAAAACATCAACGCCTACATATTGGTGAGCGACCTTATACCTGTGATGTGTGTAACAAGGCATTCAGTCAAAAGACCATTCTTATAAGACATCAACGCATACATAGTGGTGAGCTACCTTATACCTGTGAAGTGTGTAACAAGGCATTCAGTCAAAAGAGCACTCTTATAAAACATCAACGCATACATAGTGGTGAGCGACCTTATACGTGTGAAGTGTGTAACAAGGCATTCAGTCAAATGAGCACTCTTATAAAACATCAACGCGTACATAGTGGTGAACGACCTTATACATGTGAAGTGTGTAACAAGGCATTTAGTCAAAAGAGCACTCTTATAAAACATCAATGCATACATAGTTGTACCCGCTCTGGTTCAGATACATAAAGACTACAAGCAGGGTGATGCTTGTTTGTAAATTGTCGGTTAAAACAGAATGTAGAATTTATTACATTTCTCCAATTACATAATTTGAATTGTTCTTGAACTGGTTAATTCTGTATGAAACATAATGTAAGTTATTAAATGGTGCCATTTTTAAATCCAAATATTGTACTTACCTTGAGGTAGGTATATCACATAATAAAACTGTTGCACAAATATTACCAAATGTATAGTTAAGTACTTGTAGCAGATTACTTAACCCTTTGCACAAAATGGTAGTAGCACCGTGAAGTATAGTGATTGCCTTTATACTGTTGTCGCTGCTTAGTACTGTATGTACTACACTGAAGGATGTAAACA
>Ga0268261_10001076_pt1 | contig 18410 bp, 6 predicted proteins | sample TergutNc150P1_FD_190353 | JGI IMG/M metagenome (GOLD analysis project Ga0268261, IMG submission 190353) | Nasutitermes corniger P1 segment gut microbial community from laboratory colony in Florida, USA - Nc150 P1 (SPAdes) (version 2) | ecosystem: Host-associated > Arthropoda: Insects > Digestive...
GTGTGTGTGTGTGTGTGTGTGTGTGTGTGTGTGTGTGTGTGTGTGTGTGCGTGTGTGTGCGTGCGTGCGTGCGTGCGTGCGTGTGTGTGTGTGTGCGCGCATGCATGCACACAGTTAAAACACAACTGAATTACAGACTCTTATTATTTACCAACAACATATGTAACCTCTGTCACACATCATGGACATCACAACTTACAAGCCTTAAGTCTTCAGGATAATTTGGCAACAATAAAATGGTTGGTTTAACTGGGAGGAATTCTCTCTTGACCACCACCTTTCAACCGATTCTGGGACCCACCCAGCCTCCTATCCAGTAAGTACATGACAGAAAGTTGCCCACTAATCTGCATCTAGGTTCAGGTCAAGAAAGGAGGTATACATGGACTCTCCTATAATAACACCTACAACAATACAGCCACAAACTTTGTGGAATATGTGAACATAAAAGTTCCTTTTAACAAAGTGTTAGAAGGCCAGAAGTACAGTTGCTCTGCTTCTGCTAGATATTGGTTATATACTTTGCCAGCACACATCCCCTTACTACACAACTTCACACTGCCTCCCCCTTAGCATTTTATAGGTTATAGCTGGTCATTCACTCTGCTGTCTGTCATGACAGGTCCATAGCTGTACCCCACTATTCTTGGTTCATCATATGTCTACATAGTGTGGTGCTTAAACAGACCAAACGGACAAATTTATCCTTTTACAATATCTGAACAAGGCATGGTTATGTTGAAAATTTCAACAGTTTGCTCTAAAATATGTCCTTACAAGTATAAACCCCAAAATATCATCCAAACAGGTATTTTTATCCACTATAGAATAGAATCAGTTCAGTTTGCAGTGACTATTAACTATGCACACTAATGGAGGGCAAAAGTGGCATGGACAGTTAGACACATAAGGACAATCCCAAAATGTAGCAACTCCCAATACTCCTGCTGCATTTAAGCCTGAAAACAACATAATTATTATGCTGAAACAATCCTTTAAACTTAAGTTTCCATAGCCATTTTCCCATTGTCAGATGTCCAATGATCTGACATAACTAAACTACAAGGCAACAACTACGCTACAAACTGTGGAAAGTATAGTTGATGTGCATTCCGTATCGCAAAATATCTAGGCATCTACAGATTGAGACAGAGGGGCTCCTAAGGCCTCTTGTGGATTACTGCTTGTGCTTATGCAAGCACAATCATGAATGAGCATGTGAACACTGAATATGGCAAAACGAAGCTAACATTTACATGCACATTGTGAATTCCCATGGATGGAGACAGAAGACCAACCCATCGTTTTGCTCTCAGGCTGTTACTTGTGGTACTTTACACATATCATCTGAGCATAATATTTTATGAATAAAAAATCTGGTCTATCAAAGACAAAAAGTGTATAACCCACTGCAAATAAATGAAAGCCACCTCTCCACACTTGCAAGGTCTATATCGAAGTATCTCACAAATTGCTGTTACAACTTTTGTCAAAAAACAACAGCAGCAAAGCAATCATGCAACCTAAACTTTAACTCTTTCACTTTTATGATGACAGCAGGTGGTGAAATTTTGGCATCTACTCATGTCCGTGACTTTTGTAAGCTAAAATGTACTTGCACAACCAAAGAAAACCCTTTCAAGCAGAACTTCCCTTACGAACTGGAGAAACAGCACTTCTTTAGCCATTATATCAAAATCACTAGACTTTTAAAAATTCATAACAATTTGTTTTGAATTTGATGAGATAGTGTAGGTGCTTTCACTTCAATGACATAATGTAAGATACGCTTCAAACATGGTATGAAACAAGAAATGTTAAATGTCACAAAACACTGCAAATCCAGATTTTTGACACTTGAACATTAACAAACCAAGCAAACCGCTTTTCAGTACTTACTGTCAAAAGAAACGAACAGCTCTGGCATATCTTCAACCGACACCATACTACGGTAGTCCAGCTTTGGTGCTGCTGACTGCTGAGGCCGGGTGTCAGAAAATGACGACGACGAAGAAGAGTGTGGTCTGATGAACGTGCCTACAGAAGAACGCCTGCAGGAAACAAACAGGTTAAATATTACAAACCACCAAGTATGTCACTCACATTGACAATACATGCAAAGAAAGCAGGGACTCAAAAAATACTGATCAACAAGGACCAAATATTTGTTGTTCAGATTACTGATGCCATAAAACTACACATATGAATATTTGATTTCATAACAAATGGAGCTCACCGTTCCTCAAATAGTGGCTGCACCTCTGTTTGATATACAGAGTAAGAAATATATACTTTTTACTTTAACATTCAATAGGTACATTATATTTCTAGTGAAAATACCAATATCAGTATTACTACAGCAGGCCATGAATAAGCAAGAACACAACCACATATGAAACCAAATTTGGGTAACAAGTATACTGCAGCTCAGTCCAATAATGAAACTGCATATCACTTTCATACATTTGTGTGTGTGTATGACATGCACATGTTTTAAAATGCACATTCTGGGTTGAAGTGGGGGGGAAGTGAAATACAGTGATGTATGCATGGCAAGAGAGACACCTTCTAACAGTGGTGTTTTTTGGTCTATGGTGTTGTCTTCCCTGATTATGGTGGATGCTGACTGCAAAATGAAGAAATTTAGCTTGACTGAATAAGCAAGCACCTAGTGTCGAACCAACTTGTAAACAGTAACACTAGTATTTGTTACATACAGTATTCTAAATTAAACTCAAGTAAGTTTCTAGTATAACAATAATTTCTTATTCCTGAACAAGAAGTTGGAACAGACAGTGTTTACATCCCTTCTGAAAAACCCATTAATACTGTACTCCCAATTATCCAAGGTAATGGCAAGAACAGTAAAGCACGGATAACTGAAAAGCACGAATACTCTAAAACATATACTTTACCAAACCACAACAAAAAATAAAACTGTACTTTATTTACTATACACACAGTACATACACTGTTTATGCTTACTGTTCAGGTGAACAGTCCATGATTTTTGTTTGTATTAATGATTTTGTTCTAGCTCTCAGTGTTAAATCACATTATTTCTCACCTACATCATTAGTCATTACCAAATTACTATTATACATGGTTAATCTGCAAACTGGATAATCCCTGCACAGATAATTGTGTGTATGTGTGTGTTTGTGTGGGTGTGTGACACAAATTCACTAAACCGTATTTGTGACCAGGCTGTGTCAGCATGTTCAATATCTCTTAGAAGAAATGTCTGGTTTTTTTTTATTGTTGTACCATGCATGTTGATTCAATCTCTTCTTTATTGTTCTAACTCACGCACTTCACTACACTTTAAAATACTAAAATCTCACGCTAAAACACTTAAAATTTGCCCCTACATGTTTCGGTCTCCTTTGAAACCATCTTCAGGGGGTCCATGGCTGTACTTTGCTATGTTGCTGAATTGGAATGTTGGTTTACATTTGTTATAAAGAGTGTCGGTATGTGGCTGTATGTCATTTCATTCTGTAATAAAAAATCCTCCCTTTACAAATTTCTAATGGGAGGATACAGCCACATAGAGACACTCTTTATAACAAATGTAAATCAACATTCCAATACAGTAACCTAGTAAAGTATGGCCATGTACCCCGTGAAGATGGTTTCAAAGGAGACCGAAACATGTAGGGGCGATTTTAAGTGTTTTAGTGTGAGATTTTAGTATTTTAAAGTGTAGTGAAGTGCATGAGTTGGAACAATAAAGAAGAGAAATGTCTGGTTGTTAAGATAATCCAAACTTACTAAGAACAAAGCCTCAGTCACTCAAGAAAATTATACCTTTAGAGTCAGGCATCAGATTTCTGCTCCTCTAGTGAAAACGTTAAAACAATACACACATCTGTTTACTGCACTCATGTATATCATTGTTATTAGTCACTACAAATGGGCACTAAAAGGCCCACATTATTACTACAAATAAAATAGTGATCACACAAGTTCAGCTACAGAAAAATAAGACACAATAACTGAAAGACAGGTGATCAGTTGATTAGCAATTCTCCCACATAAACAAGGTACAAATATAATGCCACACCATGAGATATAAAATATTTTCCTTAGTAGTAATAAAAACGCATGTAGCAGAGAACAATAATTCCAAATTCAGTCTATTAACACTGCATACTTAATAACAAAAAAGACAGATAAGAGTGCACTTTCTTATATGATGGAAGTGCAAACATCAAAATAACTAAAGTGTACATAATGCAACAAACACAACATGACTAAAATTAAAACAGAAATGAGAAATAAAAGCAACTGTATGTAAATACAGTAAAAGTTGTGATATCCAGAACCTCCGGGGCCAATGATTTGCCAAATATCATAATTTTCTGGGATATACCAAATGCACATCTTAGTGTACCCAGCAACCTCATGGATGGACCGAACCTAGTAATTATTCACTTGGTATTCTTTCCTATTCTTCATACCTCACTTGCTATTCTCTTGCAATCAGTACTTGGAAAACATGGCATACTTCAAGGTAAAGGTGAAAAAGATGGTAAAGTTCACCCTAGAATAGGCCATGAAGGCCCAGAGGGGAAACAGAGTTATAGCTCTACTCTTTCCTTAACATCGGCACTGGATGGGGGTGGGTGGTCAATGCCACACTCCAGTCACTTTATGGTGTACATATGATATTAAGAATCAGAAAACAAAAAATACAAATAATTAATGACCCAACTCTCAGAATCAGTGCTGTGTGTTGTTGGTTGATGGACTATGCAAAGTAATGGGCCTCTTAGTCAACTTCCTGTTAATTCAGCTTCTCGGATCGTCCAGTGCCAGATATCACAGCCATTACTGTATATAATCTCTTGTTCAGGCTAGACTACATAATCATGAGCAAAATACAGAAATGTAATGTGACTCCTACACACTCAGAGGGAAGTCAAGCCATCTGGTGTGTTGTGAAAGAACACACCGTTCAGACCTGCTAACACTGTTGAGAATACATATGGACACTTGTAAAAATATCAAACACACTCTAACAGTAACTGAAAATTAATGTGTTGTAGGATGAGACACTGTATAGTATGGAGGCAGGTACCAGTGGTGCAGAGGAAACTGCTGCTTCCATCTTCTTGTACCCTGAAGACAGAGAATGCAGATTCCTCCAAAACAAAGATATCACTGAACCAAACTATATGGTATCACATCCCTGACCAAAGTAGTCACAACTATGAGAACTTCAAAAGTCTCACATCTAAAAAAAAACGTAAAGCAATCCCACTGCAGACCTGGACAGGCCCAGAGGGTTCCAGCAGGTTGAGGTTCCCAGATTACAAGACAATCGGCACATGAAGGTGGTAAGGTTGTCAGCCCTACGCACCGGCTGCTTTTACCCCCAGGAAATATTCCTGGTACTCATTTCTGTTAGAGGCTGAGTCGACCCCAGGGCCATAGTGCGGCCGGGAGGATTATGTCAATGAAAAATTCCAATGACACCATCCGCGACCTTCCGGCTTGTAGCGCAGTGCCTCAACCAACTGCGCCACCGCGTGCCTCAAAGTCTCACATCTAGCAGTAACTATTCATTATTACAGAAATTGGTGAAAAAATTCATTTTTTTAAACAACAGGTGCATCATATTTCAGAATGCCAGAACTGGAAAAGCAAACATCACTCCCTGAAGCATGTGCCCTTCATTTAAAAAAAAAAACAAATTTTGGTGCCCACATCTGCACACCAATAGTGCAGCCCCAAACACCTTGAATTAAGGGAAGAATGTGACCAACAGAAGATAATCTGCATCACTCAGATGAAGTATAAAACACACTATGGAAAAACTGCACAACACAATGTGATCAATCTGAATGTACTATCTAATGAACTTCTGAAAACCTTAAATAATGAAGGATTAACAAGTAACTTTAGATTGAAGCTTTAGTGGGATAACAGCACTGCTTAATCAAGTGCTGAAATTTTTGCACTGTTCTGTCAGTTTCATCTAACCCACAATTTCATATTAACCCTTGGATTACAGAACTACAGAACTTCCAACTTTTACTGTACTGCACATGTTGCTTTTTCACAGCATGTTTCCTAGACTCAGTTAAAATTGATTTTATTCAAATTTTTCATTCCTCATGGTACTATATTATAAAGTGAGATACGCAAAATTTTTTAGAACAAGAAAATACACTTCAGAACAGAAATGTGAATAAATTGTGGCTGTATTATGATTGTTACTTGTGATTGCTGCATGTTATTTCACTTGTCTCGATACACTTGTCCTTGTATACCCATTCTGAGCACTGGCAACATTTCCTTTCTGTTTTTCTATCCTTGGCTGTTTGAAAAACAGAACAAACATGGCTACAAAATGGTCCAGTCAGATTTGAATAAAAATGTATAGCGTTCTAAAAAAAATCCATTGTTGAATAATGATAATTTTGTGTCAAAGGGACTTCAAAGAACAAACAGAAAAATTGGTAAGACTGATAGTGTTACAGAAAAGACCAAGCATGGGTACGTTTTGTACCCACTCACTAATCCAAGGGTCAAGCTTGCAAGATACCGTAATAGCCCAATACAATCCAGTTCCCCTGTAACACCTTTAAGGCTTAGCTACACCTACCTCTTAACTGACATGTCCAAATGAAATTAAGAAACCATTATGGAACCCATAGTATATATATTGTAAATCTGTATCATAAATTATTCTTATCCTTGCTCTTTACGTCATGATTCATAACATTCAAACTAAGATGTTATACTCTAAGACACACATGGCATCTTTTGAGTTAAATTACTGCCTTCGGGCATTGTCATTTGACTAGTGTCCGTACACACCACTCCTTTTTAAAAATTAGCAACGTCAACTTGTAGACTGCTACCTCATCCATATTCTTTTCACATTTATGCGGTAGTAAATGATGATGTTTTCCTGTATCTGGCATGATGTGCACATCAATGTAAAATACAATGATATAATCTGTTGAACAATTCACCCTTCAGTGCTGGCCACTGTGCACCATACTTGTACTGTATGAGTGAATATCAGGGCCATTTAAATTTAAAACTCCTCTGTCCTGAGTAAGCATTTGAAGTGACAATTCATGATGTATAAACAGAACATTTCTGGACTTGCTGCCAGACAACACTACTGCAGTTAGTACAGAACTCATGTGGTAGGTGAGGGTAGAGTAGAATCTGCAGAGTCATTTGCTGTTGATTTCAGAGTTCTAGCTTTCATCACTTTATAAACTAGAAAGTTGTTAGGGGCAGAGAATTTTCTCTTATCCACTGTCCAGACCAGTCTGGGGTCCACCCAGACTCCAACACAAAGGAAAGTAAGGGCTCTGTCTCAGTGGTTAAGCAGCCAGGGTATGAAGACAACCATTCATGTACACCCTACGCCAAGGTTAGAAATCTGTGGAACTATACCTCCACTCCCCCGTACATTTACATGACATGCTGTTTAATTAACCAAGTGATGACTTCACCTTTAGCAAGCAATAAAATGGTGAGAGGACAAATTTATTTTGAATTGTAAAAATGATAATGACTTCCTAGCAACCAGAACACAGGTGGGGCAAAACAGAAGTGAAGACTTCTATAAACGTTTATGACGGGGGCAAAATTACATCAAAATTATGCCTACTTTCAAGTTAAATGACAAAACTAAAATAGTGCAATATGGACATATGTCTACTCCAGTAATTAAGCAGAGTTCTCTACAAGAGTATGTGAGAGTTACCATGCACCAACTAGAAGATACTACGACACAAAGTGACATTCCAACGCAACTGAAAACAGCACAACTTGTAGGTAAAATAAGAAAAACCCTCACTGTAGTAAGTGCAATCATTTCTGCATCCAGTGCAACTTGATTTATTGAAGGAATGAAATTAGGCAATTGAGTATTTGTAATTTATGAACTGATAACAGCAGAAGAACATTGTTTCCATTTCACACCCATGTTTAGAACATCCATATGGCAAAATTCATAATTAAAATTTTCTCTGCTGTAAAATGAGACTATACACCAGTCACATCCAAAATATGTAAACCTTCCTGGAATCTAGCATTTATTCATTGTATTGATGTCACTTTCACAGAAACTTTACTGTTTGTGCATACATACACAAATAATGTAAACAGGCTAAGGAAATACAACCAATCATAACTTTTCAGTATCAGAAGCAATAAACATAGTTGTACTGCATACCAGAACTCAAATCATGGGTCAGGTGAATGGTGATCATATGTTCATGACAAATCCTTGCTGTACATTTATCATGTGACTGAAATAACTTCATATGCCTTGTAACAAAACTACAGCAAATCCAGCCAATCAAACCTAACACACACAACAGAGAGCTTCACAACACCAAAGTGAACCACTGCGAGCACGATGGACATCAGACAACTACAAGGCTTACCCCACACCACTCATAATGGCTCCAGCCGTGTCGGCAATGGAGAACCCACCAACCCCTACCCCTGTTGCAGCAGCTGTGGTCCCTGCATCACTCTTCATTGGTGGAGTATCTGGAGCAGATTCAATATCTGGGGCAGGGGTTGGGGGTGGTGGCCCTGGGACAGGGGACTTGTTACTTTCCTCGCTGGGAGTCTTGGTCAGGAACAAACCAGTACTGAAGTCACTCACAAGGTTGATTGGCGAGCTGCAGGGTCACGGTGAGATCACAACAAGGAGGACAACGATGGCACACAACAAAACAAGGAGCTCATATTCTACCAATGAACCAACAAACAGAGCTACCACTACCCAAATATATCCAATTTACTACATTACATGTGATACAGTATGAACCATCATACCTTTTGAACTACCATGAATACCACAAACAGAGGAATCAACACGAGTTCCACATAACGGACAAAACAGAAACTAGTGGTGTGCAATCATTTTCATGGTCCTCAGTATGCTTTCACAAAAGTAAGATGGTACATCAACAAAACACATGTCAGGTCCCTGGTCTGTTTGAAGGGTAATTCGTGTTTTTAACACACATTACACCGGTATGTCGTATTCTGACTTTACTCTGTAAAGATTTAAAGCACACACCATGCTAGCTTACATCAGTTATATGTTACGAGGCTTTTTCATGTTATCTGGTTTGCTGGTAACCACTGAATTCTTGTTACCCACTGCAGATAACACCAAAGTGGCAACTTAATAAACTTAGAATTCCTATTATATCCCTCTAAAACACTTCCAATGTACATTAGGACTTCGGGGTTTGTTATTCGTTGGTAAGAAACCCAGACCATGAAATTTCTCAGGTTGAGTCAGATTTCATGGTCAGTAGTCATCAAAGGTTGTTTCACATGTTTCCCAGGATACTGTACTTTCAAAAAATATTTTGACTTTCTCTTCAAAACACCCACAACCAACCAACTGCAGTCAGAAAAATCCTAACATTAAAAAGAGGGTAATCAAAAATCATTGCTACAATAATTAACTCTGAATTTCAGTGGTGCTAAGATGAAAAAGCATGTATATATAGAGATAAAATACTGCATGGACTGAAATATTGTGGAAATGAACGCAGTGACACACTTGACTTGTTACAAACCACCATACCAATCACTGCATATCTACAGTTAGAAGAGCTAACAGACACGTACTGAAAATGAAGCATGTATTCTATACAGACTGTCATGTCACCATTTCATTACACAAATTTGTCAACTGTTTCATGAAAATTCAGAAACCAACCTATCAACACTTCTCAAGGAAAAGGGCAAAAGAATCAAAGGCCAGGCCTCCAATGACATCTGACACACAAGCGCCTAATAACAAACAAACCTGTGAAACCTACATGATGACAGAAAATCAGGGAAAAAATAAAATCAATTATCTCCTTTTCCCTCTCACAAGAGATTATGTAGAATGGAATATTAAGCAAGCAAATGTAGTAGAAACAAACTATAGTTATTCTAAATGTGTCATGGTCTGTCTCATATATTACATGATCAAATACACTTATCTTCTAATGTATTACTGTATCATGGTCATTTGTCAATCAGTCTTAGAACACGCGAAGACCAACTCCAATTACTGATACACTGTTCTGTAGATGAATTTTGAATTAATGTTGACACAGCATTATGTGATACAGCCACATGAGGTTTCCTAATTTAACAATTTTTTATTTACTTGACCCGTATGAGAAGAGCTCTTCTACCAGAAAATGAAGTGTCCTGTTTTAGAGTGAAAAGACCTTATAAATGCACTGATAAGAAGGAAATGTATAAAGAATGAATAAATAATCCAAGCCTCCACCATACAGTAAGAGAAAACAGAACACTTTGTACATAATATAAGGCCAATCAATTTTAATTATTAACCCCTTAAAGATGAAACATATCTGTTTTACATATGACTTAGTATGTACCATGCAGGAAACACTCTCCACCTCCGTTATAAGAACCAATCTGTTAATTTTGTAGAAGGCAAAAGTTGCCATTTGTCCCAAGAACCATATAAAACACATAGGTAAACGCAATATGAGCACCATGTACAATTTTTGAATGTTAAGCCTGCTGCTATGTAGTTACCACTAGGCTTTAAAAGCTTAATGAAAGTTAAATTATGAAAATGGTAATGGACTTTTGGCTCTATAAATGATGGAGAATTTCATGACCAAGCTGACTATCTGTAGAACCAGTTTCTCAAAAAGGACCCTAGTCCATGAAGTTGGATGCGAACTTAAAAGATAGTAAAGTATATAAAAACTATCTAATTACTGAATTATTCTGGTCCCTGTCATAATTTATTATGGCAGACTAACATGGTTACTCTTTATACAAAACTTATAATATCTAAACTCTTGCCATATCACACATTAAAAAAATTTCTAGTAACTAAACCTGTCCTTACTGTATACAATTACCTTGAACAGAAATGCCATACTATTACAGCATAGTGACTTCAGTTAAATGTAATATGATACACAGTATGGTGGATTGCAACTGATGTGAAACTGAGAAACATGAAGGTTGGAAGGTCATGTTGAGGGATCATGATGGGTCTTCAAAACCACACCACTGTATTAAACGCGTTACTTGCCTTGAAAACACCTTAGAAAACACTGAAGAGTGGTGCTGACTATCTGCTGAGTTAGGTACTGATGACAATACTTCCTTCTCATCCTTTTCACTGGTGAGGCCTTCCATCCATGCCAATGGGTAGGACAAACGTTTCAGCATCTATGGACAGAAAGAAGACAGAAAGAAAGAATAATAAAACGCAGACACAGAAAAATATGACTTCACACAAAGAACAAGAGTCACTAAACACCAGCTTATAGATTAGGAATATGCAAGCATAATTTTGTACTTGTTTCTCTAAATTATCTGATACAAAAAATGACAGTTCTGATATAATTGACTTTTTAAAATTAGTTTGTTAGATAACATAACAATATTAGCCATTATGCATATGTATTACTACGTTAACATGTGAACACAATACAGACATGCAAGGAAATGTAACGCAAGACAATGAATTTACAATTACTGTTTCCATAATACGTTACCTACACGTTTACATTTTGTTGCAAATATTACTTTGAGAAAGAAATGGTCTGTAACATCACTTAATCTTCTGCATTATGACACCATGCAGTCCAGTAGGTGGTTACCAGTGTCTTGGAGGAACACCCTGACTTCAGCTGCAGGACAGAAGATGCAGACAGTGTGTCCTTCCAAAATGCTGGTAGTCAACATTCAGAAAACACAGTGTCACAAGAAAGAATATCACAATATGGAACTTTACTGCTGTGAAATACTTAAAGTTCCTTTGTGTCTGTATGATACGACAGATACTCTATTGAATAGCAACATCTTTACTGCTGACAAATTAATCAAATTTACATTTTAAGGTCAAAACTATATGAACTGGGATAAACCAAATTCACTTCCAAAAGGATCAGCTTGTTAAAGTGGTATGTGGATAATATTTCACACATGTTACTCAAACAGCTAAATACACAAAGAGTAATGCATATTTTCAAAATCATAATGGAAGAGAACCTGAACACAGAAAATCCCATGCAGAAATATGCCTGACAGCTCAAGACAATGAGTCACATACATTCTCTCAGTTTAAATGTGTATGATTTTCACCTCTACAGAAATTTGAAGCAGAAAGTTTGGATAAATTACAGAAGCCTCCGAAAGCCTTAGAGATTAAAATCCACGATATTATTGTGAAAATTACGCACAAAGAACTCAACCCGTTACAGTCCTGTTAAGGCAGATGGGAAACACTTTCAAGGAGTATGTACCTGACAAGTTAAGTGACTTACTTAACCAGGTTTTGAAATATGAAGAAGTACTTTTCACTATCCACAAGAAACAGTTACTTCATTCTATGCCTGCTTGCATCTTTTCTTAACTACACTGCTGAGGAGTCTGAAAGGTGAGACTCTCTGCACTTCGCTATTCCACTATGTCTGGCATGGTGACCAAACAACAAATAAACAAATGTTTCCTGCTGATTATTTGTGTGTGTTGTTGTTGTTGTTATCATCATCATCGTAATCGTCATCATTGTTGTTAACTAGGAAATGACACATATGGATGACAGCTGCAATCAACAAATAATATCAGCCACAAGTACAACCGATCTTACCTTATTTTTACGGCTCTCATGCTTCTCTGGATCATCCATCTTTTGTCCAGACTCATCAGCTCCTTCTTTTACATCACTAGTCACTGTGCCTTCTCCGCTACTGTCAGCATTTGATTCCAGGCTAAATGACACTGATGATGTTTTCTTCCTATTAGAAGTATCACCACTCTGTATTTCTACTGTATCTAAGACAGGTGCCATATGGGTGACAGTATTTGGTGTAACCCAGTCATCAGGCGATGCATTAATGATGTCTGCGTCTGAGAACACCTTCTCTGTCTGAGGTACAATAGGATCAGGTTCTGCTTGGACCGGTGGGACATGAGACCCAGCACCCAAAGGATCTAAAATACCTGCATCCCTAATGTCAATTCCAGAATCATGGCAGCTACGTTTCACCAGCTGTCCTTGTCTGTCACTCTCACCATCCCCTACATCACCATCATCACCAATACCAGACTTTGAGGCGCTGCATTTTTCCTCAGATGTTGGTATGACATCATCATTTTCCTTGTCAACAGATACTCTGTCAATACTTGGAATGGCCCAGTGTTGATCAAGACAAGATCTCCTCCTATCTTCCAGCATCTGACACGTATCTACAGGTGTCTTATCATCTTCTTCTTCCTCACCCTCCATTCTTTCTCCTTCTGCATGCCTTGTGTCTATTCCATCTGTACCATCTGAGAGGCTTTTCTGATGCTGGACAGAAGAACATGATGACTCAAAGGACACTTGCCTGCTGCCCTCCTTCTGGCATTCTGAAGCTTCATTATCTGATGAAGACAGAAGCATGAGGTTGGTTGGTGTAACTAGGTCGCGTTCAAAAGCTTTAGGAAAGGCATCACCCTCACGGCCGCCGGCTCCACATGAACAGACACTCTCATTTTCATCATCATTGTCAGAGGAAGAACGTGCACGTGCCAATTCAGGAAATGTTTCATCCTTGACTAGTAGCGAGTCTTTGCCTGGAGAGTTTTGAGGGTTATCTACAGATGCTGCTTTGTGACGACTTCCATGAGCATGGTAAATCTCTGGTTTAGGAACATCAGACCTGCAATACCAACATACTGTTCACAATGGTATTCAAAAAGCACTAAGAAATTTGTAAGTTTACAAAGCACAGGAAGTATATACTGTTCTCTCCTTCCCTCCCCATCTCCTCCTCCCACCACCCCACCAAACCCCAGTTTCAAAGAAACAGGAATTCCTAGAAAATCCTTTAAAAAAAAAAAAAAAAAAAAAAAAAAAAAAAAAAAAAAAAAAAAAAAAAAGAGAGAGAGAGAGAGAAAAGAGAAAAGAAAAGAAATATTTTAATTTGCACATTCATGAAACATCGACAACATACAAAGGTCTATTGGGCTTTCATGTGCCATGAAATTACACACTTTTTAAAGAAAATCATGAGTGAAAAAAATAATTTTGTATGCATAGATATACAGTATGTGAGGACAGGTCAGTTTTTTTAATACCTATGATCGATTTTTTTTTGATAGATTCTTAAACAAAAATGGCTAAATACCAACCATGACTTGGCTGCAAGTGCTGGTGGTTGAATTAATTCCAAATAAGTGACACAAAACATTAACCCTTTCCAATACAATTTTTCTGCCAAACGCATACTCCCCAGCTCTTATTTATTTTGGGCGGGAAAGAGGTTGGTGGATTACTTGTAATTATCCTACAGTTTTAAAAGAGAAAAACATAGAGAAACAGAAAGAATACAACCTGCGCTATCTGTTGGCTAAAAGTCCGTACTACATGAGGAAAAGCATCTGACAGGCTCCGACAGCGGGCGAAAAAACGCAACAAAAACCGTGTCGAACGTCTTCCGACATCGGAGCAGAACAGGAAAATCGTACTGTCGGACAAGGTCCGAAATAGGATCGGACTTTAGACTTCATGGCTTTAGTAATCAATATGACACAGCTGTCAGCACTGTTACAACGAAACAAATGATAATATGGAAAATTTGGCAGAAGGACAGAATGAACTCTTTTTTTTCAGTAAGGGGTTACTGATATGCAATATCTAAAAATGAATTAATCAGGATGTGGATCTAACATAAATAATAGAGTTACACTACTTTCCACACAAATTGGTTACCTCCAGATAAATATGGTATATGAATAGTCGTATTTCACTGAATTTACAAATTTTAGTGTTGTTAGTATTTACCTTGGTATATCAGATCTATGTTCCACCCTCATATGGGCAATATCATAATAGATGGCAGCATTTACAACAAACTCCATGGGAGCAATGACTCCATACGACTCTGGTCCATGTTCAATGACCAGAGGATCTGACACATTAGGGTCAAACATGACAGCATTAGGTGTGACCAACAGTACACCCCCAACAACACCCTGGAAGAATAAAAGAAAAGTTAAAAACCCACACACTAAATCAGTTTCCTCATGTTCTAGCACTATTCACCAGTACCAAACTGTTCTTTCCTCATCTATAAAAATACAGAACTAATCATATTCAGTCTTCATAAGGGAACTGGAAATGACAACACATTGTCACAAAACTGGCTGTTGCTAATACTAGCTAAAGACAATTTCATCAATTCAATTATGTACTTAAAAATGTTCCATTATATTATATAAAATTTAATGCAATATGTGTTATATAAAATTCTCATTTTCAAGTATGAACTGCTGGTTTGTAGCCTACTTTTCTATCGTAGGGAAAAGAAGTTGGAATATTGTATCAACATTCAATGTGATGTGCATTGTGTGCCACCCACACCACTATTGAACCAGCCCACTGATATTACAAAATTTAGTATCATCAACATGCCACTGGAGGCCACTTGAGCATCATAATTTTCAACTGCTGTAACAAGGCGATAACTACTCAGTTGTTTTCACTCTTGAGGAACTTACAAAACAACATGCCAGGCATCAAAGCCTGGAAGGTGAAAACATCAGCAGCTGCATTTAATACAGAGTCTTGATCTTTTGAGACATAGGCAGCTTTTTGTTCAGAATTCTTTCTGTGGGAGTTGAAGGCAACAATATGGTGCCATGCCAAAGTATTCTTTAGTCTTCAGTCTAACTAATAAATAATCAGGGCTATGCATGTGAAATTTTGTATGGGGACAGAACATAAATATACCTACATATTATGTATGAATTTTTGTGCATCAGCATTACAAACTTGCCAGTTCTGTGAAACTTACAGGTTATGCCTTACAACCTTAACATAAGCAAATACTATTAATAAAAAGTTCTGCACAAAAATAAAATAACAATAACAATTATAATAGTAATGAAGCTGAATGTCGGTAGGTCCCTGGAATAAGAACGTAAACTACAGTCAGAATGCCATGCACACATGTGTTTCAGCATCATGCAAAGCAGAGTTTATAAACAACCAATTTCGAGAAAAACAAAATTTACCTGAACACTTACAGTGCAGACCCCCATGTCAAATTTCAGCAACATGTACATGCAACTTTAAAGGATTCTAATGTCATAAGCACATCTGAAACTGTAAACACTGTTCATCATTTCAGGTTACAGACCCACAACATGTCAAAGGCAGATCTGGGCTCTGAAACCTTGTGGGTTTTAGCCTTAGACTGTTGAGAATGTCAAAAATTTCAGTCACATCCACGACAACTTTTATATGAATATGGCTTCATTTTTGTTGGCTCACCTCAAGCAAAAAATGTAAGAAACACATAAAATCAACAGAACCATATTACTTTAACCGTACAAATTATTAGACGCAAAAATTCACCATCTCAAATACATTTTTAAATGTGAACATTCTGAACTATACTCGCTCCATGACATGAAACACATCCCACCTGTCCATCAGTGATGTGGCGAACATTTATTTTGAGAAATCGTTCAAAGCTCCGTTGCTCCGCTGCTGATCGTTGATCATAACCATCACTGCTAGGAGCAGCAGCACCGGAATGTGACGTCAGGGGTGATAATGGCGTTATCACACGTTCAATATGTCCTGGCAATAATGGTTTTGGGGACACAGGCCGTAAATTGTCTAGAATTTCTGCAACGTGACAAAAAAACACTGTGATGAAGCTGATATTTCAGCAGTTCCATTTATAAATACCTCACCTGCTGATAATATGATTACCACAGCTGCATTTGCATAGGCTATTCACATCCTGAAGATCAGTGTTTCTCAACCCTTGTGAGACTGCGGCCCAGTAAATTCTTTTTTCATAGGACGAGGGCCCGGTCCCAATTAATTTACTCATAAACATCTTTCCAATTTTTTTTAGTTCATACATTAAACTGACATAAGTATTAATAATTAATTATGGCATAATCATAAAGAGTATTAGTACACTTACATATATGGTGTGGCATGTTGACAAACATAAAATTACATTTAAATTAGTTACCAGTCACTGGACTAATGAAATGGGCTTTTCAACACATTCATGAATATTATTCTCCTCAGAATATTTCCACTATAAAATATTTATTCATGAAAAATGCTTAGAAAACTAAAATGACAACTTCCAGGAAAACATCTCGCGGCCCAGTATAATTGATGCCAGGGCCTGGTGACACTGCTCTAGATCCTTATAAAACCTTACTGTAATTTGGAAGCAGAACATAACATAACATAACATAACACAGAATATAACCAACTTTACTACTGAAACTTATGTTTCTCAGATTGACAGTTGAAGATGGAGAGGAGTGGCAGTACTACAAGAAAATTAGGCTACTTGGATTTAACAGAATGATATTATACATCAGACAAATAACTCTATAAATTCTGTACTACAATTCTGAAATAATACAAAACTCTTTACAGTAGTGCAGCTTAGTGTAGAGTAGTGTAGAGAGTAGAATGGTAGGGTACTTGTGCTTCTACTACACGGTGCACAACATACCAAGCTTCAAATGTTATGAATAATTTTACACAGTGACTTATACATAATTATTTTATGTGTATACTGCCTGCTAATGATCCTACAGGGATCAGGCATGCTGAGTTGCAATTTTTAATGTTTTAATGTAATATAAATTGGGCCGGACAAATTGTGCATTTGGTTGGCTTTGTAATATTTTAGTTGTAAATGCACAGAATTAAAAAAAAAATCTCCTGGGTTTAGAAGCCATGTAATTTGTTAGATAATTACTAATGTTTCAGATAAATTTGTTGCCTTACTTTCAGGGTAGAATAAATGCGCTGGGTGGAAAAATTGGTATATGTAATGTACTGAAGAAAGGGTCAGGACATGGCTAAGGAGCTGGTGGCCATAAAAAAGAGCCACTTTTAATGGAGTGAAGAAAAGAGGCAGACAGAGACGAGAGAAAAAGTGAAGCAATATAAGAGAAAGGAGATGACATAAGGGGGTAAGAGTGGGAGTAGAAGAGAGGAGGTGGGGATACAAAGAAACGATGGAAAGGGAGGAAAGTGGCTCTCTTACAAGGGCTTCCTCAGAGTTGATAACCATATATCAAAATAGGTGGTAAAGTGTCCCAAAATACTCAGTCTGAACTGTTGCTTCCACCTTTTGTTAACTATTCCTAGCATCTTCTATTCTCGTTTATATTGACAGTGATGACTCCCTTTTCAGGAATTTTTCCCCTTAAAGTTCCAGCCGTTTATTTTAAAGAGTTCCTTCACAATATATTGATATGTGTCACTCCCAGTCTATTTAACCCTTAGGCGACTAATGTCATATATATATATATATATGGAGCACCCATTCTTGATGTTTCTAGACCACACACAACGACGCAGCACAGTCGGTAGGACTCCTCTGGAC
>Ga0268261_10001077_pt1 | contig 18399 bp, 19 predicted proteins | sample TergutNc150P1_FD_190353 | JGI IMG/M metagenome (GOLD analysis project Ga0268261, IMG submission 190353) | Nasutitermes corniger P1 segment gut microbial community from laboratory colony in Florida, USA - Nc150 P1 (SPAdes) (version 2) | ecosystem: Host-associated > Arthropoda: Insects >...
CCTCCCGATAAATAACCACAGATAAGGCAAATCACAGTGAGAATATACAAGACAGAACATGGAATGTGTAGGCAGAGACATTGTATGCTGAGATAAAGAGTGGGCACAGACAAACCTCACGCAGGAATACAGAGTAATGACATACAATTCTTATGTGGGAATAAACAGTAAGAACAGTCATACCTTCTGCAAGAATGCAGATAGATAACAGACACATCTTATGTGGGATTAAACAGCAAGCACAGACATACCTTATGGGAATAAACAGTAAACAAAGACAAACCATATGCGGGAATAAACAGTAAGCACAGACATATCATATGCGGGAATAAACAGCACAGACAGGCTTTATGTGGGAATAAACAGTAGGCACTAAGCCTCTTGACAAAGGAACTAAGTGGATGCAGAGACACTTTATACAGGAATAAAGAGTGAGCACAGACACTTCTTGAACCGACTGGTCTTGAAGCAGGGACTGAAAGGTCGTCCCAAAGCACAGGTAACCGACTACCAACCTACAGCACGTAACATCATAGAAAAACAAAGGCCTCAACTATACCTTGGCAGAAGACTGAAATTTCATATAATCTACAATCTGTTTATATTACGTACCATTCTTTGCAAAATAAGAAAATGGACAAAGTTCAATTTCAGTTTCATACAAAATGAAGATTACACAGGACTGACTCGAAACTTGTCCATCAGCTGCCACTGAAGGCACACAATACCACATTTTATCCACATTCATTTTACAATTTCAGACACAAAATACTTGAGCAGACTGCTGGTGTGCATCTCACACAAAGCTTATAAAGGACGTTTGACCAAGACAGTGTAGTTGGTATAGCTACCCTTTGGGCTGGATGTCTGAAGATCAACTCCCAATGGGGGGAGGGGGGCAGATTTCCCACACCCATCTAGACTGGCTATAAGGCCCATCCAGTCCCCTTACACTGGGTACTGGATCCCTTTACCTGGGGTAGAGCAGCTAGGGTGTGGTGTTGGCCACCTACCCCCATCTAGTGCCAAGGTTAAAGGAAGACTAGAGCTGTACCTCTTCTCCTCCACTGGCCCTTCATGGCATGTTCTACGGTGAACTTTATTTTACTTTGTTTTATTTATAAAATACATGAACATCACATCGCTCTTCTGAGTACAGCTGTGGATGTATGATCAGAAAAGTTACAAAGCAAGCACGTCTTGGAATTATGAACAATCTAACATGTATTTGTAGAGTGATGTAATGTGTGTCAAAATCAAACAGAATTAATTTATCAGAAAGCAGGCTTCAAAATTCTAAACGTTGGATGTACTAAAGTTTAACAAATTTTATTTCCTTATAACTCAACAATACCACAGTGGTTTGCTACAGCTTGATCTCACTGTGTGACGCATAAGTTTATTACCCTTATTGGAATGTCTGATTAATCACTCCACGTCTATATAACACAGTACACACAGGTAAATGGCCTCACTCGTTTTACCGACGTTACATACCTGTCACTTTGAAGAAGAGACTATTGAAAACATAGACAAAGCTACAGTTTGATAAAGTTTATCTGTGCAATGTTCGCGAGGCTCTACTGTTTCATAATAATTGAAGGTAAGTTGTGCTGACAACATTTTAAATTACTAAATTATTCATTACCGAAGTCGAGCAGTAACCAAATTAAATTCGCGTATATAAATTCTAAATTCACGTGTACTGTTTTACATAAAGAAGAGAGGGAAATAATTTAATAATCAATAACAAATTGCCTGCAACTAAATTCGTGCACTTATCACTGAATGTAACTAACTATATTGATTTTATTACCTTACAATATTATTACTTCTATATACAGATTACCCTTATTAAATACTTTTTACTTTATTGGATTGCGTTATAAATTATCCTAAACATTGTGTGTATAACCTGTAATAAGTGAAAGTAACAAGGTTGATTCATTGTTTAATGTCCATTGTTGGACTGGTGGCAGCAAATTACTATCAGCCAATCAACGATGGTGATAACAACACTGTCCATTAAGTAAGAATTATCAGGAGTTATATTCCTACCCCGTGGGCACTACAAATGGTGGCAGCGGTGGGATTTAGATTCACCACGCGCAAAATTGAAATACTTGGAACTAATACTAATGTGTACAAGGTTACTGCTTACATTTGGTTATTACCGGGGTATTGTAACAAGAATTACAGGCGGTAGCAAAAATTTTTCCCCATTTTCTCTATTCAGCACGCACATAGTTTTCACGATGACTGACGCAAGATTACAAGCGGAACTTGCGGAATCAAAAAACGAAATACAGAAGCTACGTGAGCGCTTGTCCATGGGTACGCCAACGGTTCACAAGGATCTTTCCTTAATATCATTGGCTCCAAAATGGTCAGGCCTAGAGTCTGCCGTTCCGCTAGAATTTTTTTATGGTATTGAAAGATCTGCGCAGATAGGAAGGTAAGACGAAATAGACAGACTGAGAATCGCGACCCTACGTCTTACAGATGCAGCGAAAATGTTATATAATGTTTGTACAAAACTCCATGAGGAAAACGTGAATTGCGAGGATTTTAAGAGTGCATTCCGGCGGAGATTTAGAGATATACACTCCGACCAATATCATTGTATGAAACTGCAAACCACTACGCAAGGAAGAAACGAAAGTCCTCAAGAGTTTGCAGACAGATGTAGAGGGCTAAGACAGAAAATTATGGGAAAAACAGACGATCCAGTGGCTCGACGCATACACCGCGAAAATGCTGAGCGTATGCTCCTAGCTAGCTTTATTTCGGGACTTGCGGGAAGAGGGAAAGCGTGTTCGAAAGTCCGCGAAATTTGTAAGTCTTTACAAATTGCTCTTGCAGTTCAAGCAGAAAACAGGAAATGTTTAATGAGAGTTTTTATACTAGGTTTGAAAACTAGGTCAGATTAGTATCACCATAACACGGCATGACATACCGCGAGGACGGTACATCTCGGCACTCAGCTGAAACACACGCAGAGTTATGTGCGTGGACAGCACGGTAAAACTTCGCGTACCAATGGCAAGCCAGCGACCGCAGGAAATAAGAATGCACACCCGAGCCGCACTAAAATGTTACGAATGTGACGGGATAGGGCATTATGCAAGGGAATGTCCTACAAGGTTACGAAGGCAAGCAAAACCCTCTTATTCGCCGGGAAGCAGGAACTCGAGACAACATTCGAGGCACTCGCGTTCTCCCGACGAAAAACCCCGATATGTAACAAAGCAGGAAGCTAGGAAAATAACTAAGAGTCAGGGAAACTAGTAAGAGGTGCGAACGAAGACAGCTCCTTCCACCTCGCCACCCCTGACAACGCTGTCAAAAAGTTTTCGGTTTCTGTTCTGTTGGAGTTAGGCGCACCCACTATTTCTGTAGAAATAGAGGGAATGGCGAGACGGCTCATTTTAGACACCGGCTCCAACGTGTCGATAATGCAGCCAGGCATATCGACCGGTGACGTGTCACCTCAGCAAAACCATATGGTGTGACTGGGGAAACCCTTGACATAAAAGGAGAACAGTTTGTTTCTTTCACGTTGGAAGGGCGAGAGTATAGACACCCGTTCCTAGCGTGTCCACTCCCCACAGATGTGGCCGGTCTGCTCGGCATGGATTTCTTCGAAAAAACTGGTGCCGAAATAAATTTCGAGTTGGTAAGATGTCACTTACCGACATCGATAAATTTTCTCGGGTGTATAGCGCTCCGCCCGTAGGGCACGCATCACTCACTGTATTTTCTGAGGGTAAAGTAAGACAGCCCACAGCCTAGTAAACTCGACAGAAGGCATACAGACGAGCAATTCTCAGCCAGTATCAGTTCCGAGAAAACGGTTCAACCAGATAAATCCTGGCTTGTCAAAGCTACAGAAAACATTACAATAGCATCACGATGTAGACAGATCGTGTTAGGAAAGTTAGTGAAAAGGGGCAACCCCCCTCCATGGTCTGTGTCGAACCTGCTCAGATAGCGATAGAAGGGATATTTTCCGCACGTGCACTTTCACGGGTCGAACCGGGAACACAAGAACCTTCACGCGTGACGTCACCCGGTAGTCACACAGCAACACAAGCTTCTAACAGCTGTGTACTTTTAATGGTAGCTAACTTTAGCGATGAATCACTAACGATCCCCAAGAAGACTGTTCTTGGCGTAGCAGAGCAAAACCCAGAGCCACTAGTAAACAGCACAAGTACTGAAAGCAAGAGTGACACCTCACCTACAAAATCCCGGAGAAAACGAAAGAACGAGGCCCTGTATCAGAAGTTACTACACGGGAAACTGGACCATTTATCCCAGGAAGAGAAAGACAATCGAGCCGGTACTTCCAAAATACGCACGTCTTCCATTATGAAGACACAAATGATTTTAAGGGTGCAGACATTATTGAACATCAGATAATAGTGGACAATGTACCACAGATCAGGAGACCCCAGTACCAAACTCCCTACGCCCTGAGAGAGGAAATGAAGTCCCAAATTGAGAAGATGCTTGACAAAGGGATTATAAGAGAAAGCAATTCGCCTTGGTCTGCTCCAGCCATTCTGGTCCCAAAGAAAAGCCCAGATGGCAAGACCAAATTTAGATTTTGTGTAGATTTTCGAGCTCTAAATTCGGTGACCAAGTTTGACCCTTATCCTTTGCCAAAATTCGGGGAAACAACCTCTACACTTTATGGGTCTAGGTATTCTTCGACGTGAGATTGTTTTTCGAGATTCCACCAGGTTAGTATTAAAGAGGAGGATAATGTAAAGATTGTATTCACAGTACCGTTTGGACACTATGAATTTAACCGATTACCTTTCGGTCTGTCCAACAGTCCATCAAACTTTCAAAGGTTAAGGGACGTGGTCCTAAAGAACCTGACGGGAGTCCAATGTTGGGTCTTTATTGACGATATAATTATATTTTCTAAGTCTGCAGAGGAACACGCTCTAAGACTAGAGAACGTATTACAGAGATTTGACAACGCGAACCTACAACTGCACCCTAAAAAGTGCGAATTCGCAAAATCACAAGTGCAGTATCTCGGCTTCGTATTGTCAATGAATGGAGTTGCAGCTTCCGCTGATAAAGTGAAAGCCGTGAGAGAGTATCCGACTCCAAAGAACGCTAAAGACGTTAGAGCATTTCTAGGACTAGCCTCATTTTATAGGAGACTAGTACCAAATTTTGCTGAAGCAGCAAAACCTCTAACGATCTTGACTAAAAAGGACCAAAATTTTATATGGGGTCCTAGTCAGCAAGAGGCTTTTGAGGATTTAAAGAACAGGCTCAGTACAACTCCCGTGCTAGCCTATCCAAATTTCGAACTTCCCTTTATCCTCACAACAGGTGCCTTTAAGGTGGCAGTTGCGGCCATCTTATCCCAAGTCCAAAACGGGGTAGCAAAAAGCATCGCGTATGCCAGTAGGCAATTAAATAAAGCAGAACAATCCTATGCAGCCTCAGAAATTGAGATGTTGGCATTGGTTTGGGCAACAAAATATTTTCGTTGCTATCTCTATGGAAAGAAGTTCCTAGTCAGAACTGACCATTCTGCTTTAACCTACTTGCGCAACTTCGCTGAAAATAACAGCCGACTTTTGCGATGGAGTCTTAAGCTGTCTGAATTAGACTTCACTGTCGAACATAGAGCAGGATCCAAGATCCCCATGTAGATGCTCAGTACACACGTTGGTACTGTTATGCACGATATCCTGGACAGGAACAACATCCTTCGTGAGCAAGAGAAAGACGCCTTTTGTGTTAAACAAAAACCCGGAATTTATTCCAGTAGGCGCGAGTTTTTCTTGGATTACGAAAGCGTCATGTACAGACGCCAGACAGGCAACAAACACCAACTGGTGGTGCCCAAGACCCTAATCCATCACATTATAAAAGTGAATCACGATCCAGTCTATGTAGCGCATCCAGGTGTCAAGAGGACATGACCTCATTTCGCCCAACTATTGGTAGCCTGGAATGCGTAACTCCATAAAGGACTACGTGAAAATGTGTGATGCTTGTCAAAGACGCAAAGAAGAACGAGAATTTGTGGCACCCCTGGGCGACGTTGATCAGCCGCCAGCCCCCTTTGAAGTTACTTCTATGAACATAACTGGCCCATACGTTAACAAAACGAAAGAACAAATATCGCCTCACTTTTATAGACCATTTTACGAATTATGTTGAGGCTATACCAATCAGCGACCAGAGTGCTGAAACGTGTGCAAGGGTTTACGCGAGCCAAATCGTTACCAGACACGGCACAGGTTCAAAATTACTCAAGGCCGAGCATTTATGTCCACATTTTTCCAAGAGACGTGTAAAGTACTGGGCATCCACAAAGTAAATACTACCAGCTATCATCCTAGTTCCAATGGTATGATCGAGAGACTACACAGAACGTTACATACAGGCCTATCCCATTTTGTTAACTCAGCAAATAATAATTTGGATGTATTGGTCCCTTTCTTCCTAATGGCTTACAGAGCAACTCCAAATACCACTACTAAATACAGCCCATTCTATCTTCTACACGGCAGAGAAATGCCGCTACCCACTAATGAGAATTTAGAGGCTAAAATTTCAAAAGAAAATCCAAGCCATAGCCAACGGCTAGAAAATTTGAAGTCCAGCCTAAGGTCAGCTTACAAATTAGTAAGAGAAGCAAATAGCCGATCTCATCAAAACGAGTACTATGATCGCAAGGCCAAATTTCGAATTTTTTTGTGAATGACTTGGTATATTTATACAACCCTGCAATTAAACCTGGTTTGTCAAAAAAGTTTAAAAAATGGACGGGGCCGTACAAGGTGGTAACTAGGCTTTCGGATTTAAATTACGAGATAGTGGATCAACAAAACAAAAAACTCGTTCATGTGAACAGGTTAAAGCCAAACTACAACCCACAAACCCGGAAACCCAAATTGAAACAGAAAGGTACGAAGAAGTTACCCAAGAAACCCACTTCATATCAAGAAGAAGAAAAGCAAGAAGACGAACACTATCTTGGAAGGTTTCCACTAAGAACAGAAGTTCAACTTCAAAACAGAACTTCGCCCGACCAAACCCCAAATACTCCAGAACCCGATCCACAACCCGCAGATATTTCAATTTCCGAAAACAGATCCTAATTATGAACCCCCCAAAACCCCACATCAAGGCGAGAATTACGGGCATACACACGCAGAACCCCGTTACAAGATCGCGAGCTAGGATTATTTCACAAGAATTATAGTTTAATACACACTGAAAATAAAATATTTTAATCACCTTAATAGAATTAAACACACTGTAATATTTGTATTTTTCAGGATGCATCTTGAACTTTGTAGCAGCCAAATATTCCATCCGACCGATAAATCATTGTGATATTTTTTAAAGAAACCGACATCGTCCTAACAAATGATATGTGGCGTGTTGCCTTAGACATAGATAAACACATATGAAGAGATAATTTCAACAATTAACGGAGATTTGCTTCTAGTTGAGAACCAACAGAAAGAATTTACGCCCATTTCTGAATTAAAGCATATAGACTCACTTTTGAATACATTGGAACAAAAACTCTATGACGTTTACCAGATTTTACCTAAGTTAGATTCTCGGCGTGGTCTGATAGATTTTGGTGGTACCATATTGAGAACTTTATTTGGGACTGCAACTTTGACTGACCTTCACTCATTACATAAAACCCTTGATGAATTAAAATCCAGAGAATCAGACATTGCTCACTCTTTGTCAAGGCAGATTAGTTATATTAAAAATTTGGACTCGATTGTAAAAATAAATGCAGCCGGTATTGCAAATTTGTCAAATATCGTTAAGGATATTGTAATACAATCCAATTAACACTATCAACAAGTAAACAGAGATCTAATGTGGCTTAATCTTACCTTATTTGGTCAAAGTAGAATATTTACAGCTGTTCGAGAGTTAGAGTTTACATTACTGCATTTGATCCAGCGAATTGATGAATTATTTGCGGCAATACAACATGCGATTCAAGGCAAATTGTCTGTGAACCTGATAAACCCCACTACTTTACATAACATACTGCGAAATGTATGTCTACACTTACATGAAGGCTATGAATTAATTGCTGGTACTCCAGCAGAAAACATTCACTTGTACTACAATTTAATTACAGTAACTGTATTAGGGAATGTTCATTCTGTAAAGATTGTCATACATGTACCTCTGAAAACTGTAGACCGACATTCTATGATATATAAATTATTTGTCTTCCCCACGCACATTTCTGACAATAAGTTTGTAAAATACTCCATTGAATTTCCTTATTTTGAATCAGCATGACTTCATGTTACTTACAGAAGCAGACTTGAGTCACTGCAAAATAAACGGCATTACCGTTTACCAAGCCAACGTAGCAATTTACAATTCACAGACATTAAATTGTGAATCTAGTTTATTTTTTCAGACTGTTACTAACCAACACACGTGTCAAAGAAGTTTACTTTTAAACCATCAAATTCCGACACTTCGATGACATAAAACAACCTGGCTTTATCATCTTCCGGAATCACGTCAGATAACGCTGCGCTGTTACATCAACACACAATGGATGACCTACACCAAAACGCTTTCTGGAAATGGTGTCATCACCAACGCAACAAGATGCTCCTTCTCAACTACTCAAATGCACACACTGCCAGAACTGCACAAAACTTCTGAAACTACTCTCAACACACTTCATCTGTATACACCTGAGAAAATCTCCATCGTCACCGACCACGAGACACAAATTCTAGAGAAAATATCACCAGAATTGATTCAGCAACTCAATGATGTAAAGTCACGTGTAATGGCGTCCCCACGCAACTTGGACATCGACAGCACTGTACATGTACACCACGCTTCACTACAGCAAGAGCGGCAGTCATATTGGCATTTGATAATTATTACGACTGTATGCACAATTACGATCATCGGAATCCTTTGCTTCTCCCTACGCTCTTGTTTATACCACAAAATATTACCTTGTTTTTCTACACACAAACCTCCAAACCCTCATACAGAACTTCAAGTTATCCCATCACCTTCCTCCACACCCCATCCAGAAACAAACGAAGCAACAAACATCGATCCCCAAAAGAACGTAATTTTTACGACGTACTCGCTACAACAAGCCAGCTAGAAGGTATAACTCTGAATGCAAGTAAGACAAAGCGACATCACGAGACAGCATCCAGCCTACAGACCAGCGCTCGAAAGCACAGCAATTCTGCAACGCTAGCAAAATTCCCAGACGAGATAACACCAGCAACAGGAAATAGTACAGTCTGAGATGAAACTAACAACACACTTATTTACAGTCCAGAATACAAGTTACATTAAATACTTAAACGGAAGGAACAGTTTATTACCTTGTTCAATCTCATTCTTTAGATTTTATTGTAAATAATGTTTATTCATAAGAACTTCAATGATTGTAAAACCCTTTGTATTAATGTGTTCTTTATTGTAGTCTATATAGTGTTAGGACATCCATTACACTTTCCATTAGTTACGTTTGATAAAATTCGGTCTAAATTCTTGATTCAACTAAAAATTTACCCCCAATTTTTAATTAAGGCCGGAAGGATGTAATGTGTGTCAAAATCAAATACATTTAACAGAAAGCAGGCATCAAAATTCTACATGTTGGATGTACTAAAGTTTAACAAATTTTATTTCCTTATAACTCAGCAATACCACAGTGGTTTGCTACAGCTTGAGCTCACTGTGTGACACGTAAGTTTATTACCCTTATTGGAATGTCTGATTAATCACTCCACGTCTATATAACACAGTACACACAGGTAAATGGCCTCACTCATTTTACTGGCGTTACATACCTGTCACTTTGAAGAAGAGATTATTGTAAACATAGACGAAGCTACAGTTTGATAAAGTTTATCAGTGCAATGTTCGCAAGGCTCTACTGCTTCATAATAATTGAAGGTAAGTCGTGCTGACAACATTTTAAATTACTAAATTATTCCTTACCCGAGTCGAGCAGTTGTGGAAAATGATTGGGTTTTGTGCAGTATCATATTTACCCAAATGCAAAACGACTTTAATCTAAGATGACTCCCCACGAAAAATGTCTGTCAAGATAAAATGTATTTATCCAAATCTAAGATGACACCCCCCCAAAAAATAATAAAGATTCTGCCAAGAAAAATATTTTCACAATTAATTTCATACACTGAATACACAGAGCATGTCAGATTCTATCTACCTTTACCACCTGCCAGTGTCACTGTCTCCATCTTCACAGTCAGTGCATTCATCTTCCTCACCCACATTCTCAACATTCCCATTGTCTTCACTGTAGTTCCATAATAAATAATCAGTCCCATCCACAGCATTGGATGCACAGCACTTTTTAAAACCCTTCGTAGTCACTTCTGCTGAGATATGTTGCCATGCTGCTGTGATCAACATTTAATACGTAATACATTTATATTTCTTGGTTAATAAACTTACTTGAACACACAAAGATACACAGTTTTCTCCACAAATGGTGTTACTGGTATTCAGAATTTTAAATATGTGTTTTCTGGTTTTTTGTGTTGTGTCTGTGGTATGGCCAATCTGATGTCATGACTCTTTTATGGTTTTTAACCTGCAGATTGGTCCAGGTTTTATTTTAGAGCCTTGTAGTTAATTTTTAATTTTCCAGTGGCCATTTTCCCATTAGTGCACTTGGACTAGATTTGTTCTCAGGTGCACATCTTAACCAGGTACTGTTTCTATGGTATGTAGCAAATGAGAACAGCTCAAACTAAGAGTACTCTAGGGTAGATGCTTCTTTGCCTGAAAAAAGACAGAGAGCTGGCTTCTTAAAATGTTGTGCTTCTTAAAAAAATTAAGATAATGGACAAAGTCCCAAAAGAAGAATGTGTCAGTTAACTTCATCCACGCTCTGTTCTCTCTTGTGCATTTCTTGACCTTTGAAGATGGGGCTGAGAGGATGTCCCAGAATGAACAATAAGGAATTACCACTCTATGCTGCTGAATATCCCACAAGAGTTCAGATCTCACATGATGATTTGGTGATGCAGGCCTTGGTTTGGGTCTGCATGGTCCAGTTCAGAGTGATCCAGTTTGGCACAGTCCGGTTTGGCACTCATCTATGAATTTAAGACTACCTCACATATTCAAGCACCAAATTTCAGGAAGAACCCTCACCTTGCATTCAAGCAAATGAAATAGTTGGTTATATTTTGTAGTCGGCCTCCATTTGTCAGGTCTGTTTCAGTTTTCAGAATGACTTTTACTTCAGTAGCCACTCTGTGAATTAGTATAAAGTAATGTAGATGCCAGAGAGCACCTGACTCAGAATAAGAGCCAATCACAGATGACCAAGGACTATCTGTCCTCCAGACTGCAATATACATCAACCTACAGAAGTGGCACAAAATTCACCTTGAGAATGGCAAATGTGATGGTTGGTAGGACATCTAGTATAGCTCAAACAATGAAGTGGCTCATGGTAGGACATCTGGTACAGCTGAAACCGTAAGGTGGCTCATGGTAGGACATCTGGTATAGCTCAAACAGTGAGGTGGCTCATGGTAGGACATCTTGTATAGCTCAAACAGTGAGGTGGCTCATGGTAGGACATCTGGTATAGCTCGAACAGTGAGGTGGCTCATGATGGGATATCTGGTATAGCTCAGACAGTGAGGTAGCTCATGGTGGGACATCTGGTATAGCTCAAACAGTGAGGTGGTTCTTGGTAGGACATCTGGCACAGCTGAAACAGTGAGGCGGCTCAAGGTAAGACATCTGGTACAGCTCAAACAGTGAGCTGGCTCATGGTAGGACATCAGGTATAGCTCAAACAGTGAGGTGGCTCAAGCCTAAAATCCAATACAAACCAAAAGACATAAATATGCACATAAAGAGCGTAACTTACCAACTCCTTTTGGTGTGATGCCACTCTTGGCACGTGGATTCGCTACCCAGTAATAGTACTTGAGTGTGTGGACAGTCTGGAGCACGGTGGACACACGCCGTACAGTAGAGTAGATCTGTGTGTCGGACAGGAACTCGGTGGCCAGGTAAGAGTAGAGGCGTGCCTGGACGGGAGCAGGAGTGTAGATCCACAGCGCTGGGTTGAAGAGCACATGGTCCAGCAGCTGCCACGTCAGGAAGGAGAAGCAAAACAACTGCACCTTAACTGATGTGCCAGTTCACTTTCAACTACCATTAACACCCTCAATTCTTTAGTTATTATTCACCTGTCTATAAAATAGCCTAACCCTTTCAAATTAACTGGCATGGAAGGTAAAATTCCACCCTTCCCTTGGCATTGGCATGTTTTAAATTTTGCTGCAGGGGAATACTCTGTTAGCTGCCACCCTGCCATGACTTAACACACAATTATGAAACTTTACTACACACTGAGAAATGTCTAACATTGGACATGATTCCTTGTTCAGACAGCTGCCTGATTTGGTTCCACTTAATCACAAATTATATATATACAGTTCAAGTTGTAGCTCTGTCAAGTACTGCATTTATGTTTGGCTGTGTTTTGACTGATCCTGCAACTCAAAATCTTAACTGTACATGAATGAAAGACTATTCATGACACTAAACTGCTTATATAGTGAACTCACCACAGTTCTATTCACATTTTTTAAACATTTACCATATGACAACTAAAATGGAGAGAAATGTGTAGTCTTTTGCAAACTGTGCCTTCATTCAGAACACATGTGTGTGCTTTGTTCCACCTCAACATGGAAACCCCTAGTGACCCTCACTGCATCAGGTGGATAGACCAGTTCATCCCATATATGGGTCAACATTTCTTTGCTTTCATTATCCTTGCATGGCGGGTTGCAGAGACATCCACAGATGTTCTGTAAATATAATCCTCCACACATCCCCACAGGAAGACATCGAAGGGCATAATATTGGGAAAGCATGAGGGCCAGGAGATTGGTCAACCACCTGAGTGGTAAGTGTTTGAACATGATGTGAATTGAAAGAAATGAAGGAAAAATACAAATATGAAAAAAGGAATACACTTACTTATGTAAATGCCATGTTCTGTTACTAACATAGGTGGATGAGTGGACTGTAGAGCTTATTTCAACCCTCCACACAGCAAAGATTATGAAGACAGAGAAGAAAAACAGTAAGGATGAAAACATGAAGATACAAAATAGCTGACAGCTAAAAATATATATGTAAGGCATGTAAGGGTAGAACCACATGGTGCACTATACACCATCCTGCAGATAACCTGTGCAATGAACCGAAAAATGTACAGTACCATTGCTACAAATGGCTGCACTGAACAGATTCATATTGTTCCAGAAAATCAAAAGGGCAAGGCATATGACTTCAAGGACTTCATGCTTGACTGAGTTCAGGAAATGACAGATCCAGCACAGACAGCAGGCAAAAGCGATAACACACATGGTTAATCACGTGCCTCAACATCAACACAACCGACACAACCGCCATGTAAATGACCAATGGTGACAAAATCCAGCTGACCAACTACCAAGTGGACTCAAAAATTCATTATTAAAAAAAAATGCAGCCAACTCAGAGCATTAATGAAGGAAAGAAATCAGTGGTATGTGTTAAATTTGCTGTGTGGCATTTTGCAAAACTCCATGTTTCGATGAATACAACACGAAAGAAAAAGTATTGTACAGGTATATGAAAACTTCATATTATTGCAGGCAAATATTCTGACATTTTGTTAAAAAAAAAAAAGGAACTTCAAATTTCTAATTGTATTAATGTAAAAAGTAAATTTACAATAAATTTACAAGGCTTGCATTTTTTATTCATTTTCTTTATAAGGCCTGCCAGAGTACTGGTGGCATTTAAATGCTCCCATTGCTGCAGAAGAGGTTAATCTATATCCAATATGAGCAGGTCAACTGTCCACTTGAGTTGTGATGGAATGACACCATTCTTCTTTTTCTTCTTATCCTTCAGTCTTCTGAATTGTTGGCAACTTTCCATCTGGAATTGTTGCAAGCCATTCTTTTCACTGCTGTATAACTGTCAGCTCCTGTGTTTCTGGTGACTTGCTATAAGTAATGTTGTCGAGGTCTTCCCACGGCCTTTTATCCGGATATTGCTCCTTCAAGGATGTTTACTACAAACTCGTTATGCCTAATTGTATGCCGTATCCATGAGTGGCATCTATTTCTTTTTAATTTTTAAAAGTAATCTTCCTTCTTTCACCCTTTGTTCAAACTTCAGCATTCATTATTCTATCTGTCCATTTTATTTTTAACATTCTTCTCCAGCACCATGTTTCAAAAGCATTTACGACCCTTTCTCATTTTTTCCTAGGGTCTATGTTTCTCATCCATAAACAACAACACTCCAAGTACAACTTTTTATAAGTTTCTTTTTCATTTCCAAACTATGATTATTCGAACAGAGTATCTGCTTTTTATTATTAAACGTAACTTTAGCTTCGTTAATTCATTGTATTATGTCTTCTTTATTTTTTCCATCTTCTGTAAATATACTACCTAGGTACTTGAATTTTGGTACTTGCTTTAGGGTGTTGTCATCCATTTTATCATTAATATTTTCAGGATCTTTGGAGCAAACCATAACTTCTGTTTTTTTTCTGTTAATTTTCATTTTGTAGTTCCTTTCTGAAATATCATCTAAGCCTTCTAATGCTCTTTTTAAATTTATTTCATCTTGCACTATAATCGCTATATCATCTGCAAACCTTAGCATCTGTATTCTCATTCCATTCACCTTAATTCCAATGCAATATTCTTTGCATTCATTTATAGCTTGTTCTATGTATATATCAAACAACAACTTATACGTACCATCAAGCTGCTAAATTTCTAACAGTTAATTTACTGCAAAATATTATGTGTTATAGAAAATGCCAGTATGCAAAGCTTTTAAAAAAACAAATTCAAAAGGTCAACCTGGGGAACTACATGATCAACTTCTGTATTAAAAAAGCCTTGGTTTCGATGATGACAAATTCCAGTGCTGAATTCTTTTCGTTCCGTACTTCTGAAAAAGACAGACATCTGTGAATGTGCCAGACACCAGACCCCCTCATGGCTTTAAGGCATACACATCCCATGCGCCAGAAATCATCCCCATGATGATCCCATCCCTGCTTCACACAGTCTACATCACCATTCTTCATTAGGTTATCACAACTGGAGGCATTAGCCACAACAGAAAGCTAGTAATCCTACAACTGGACTTAATCTCATTTGCAAGACAATGACTCCTGACAGTTATGATGAACTTAAAGGTGGTATCACCCGGCATACATGAATGGAACAGATCATTACAACAGAACTGGTAACAAACATTCCAAAACTCACCTGTTTGAGCAGCAGCTCACTGTTTGAGCTAAGACAGGTAACAAGGTACTTTGTAAGTCCAAGGAACGAGCCAAGCACCTCTGTTGTCAGGTGGTCTCTGGACGATCGCTGAAGCATGTAGCTGATGACAAGGAACCCTCGATTCTGGATCATGTGTTGCTGGACCGTCTGTGAACTCTCCACCAGCTCACAGATAAAACCCAGCAGCTTCGAACTGAAACAGCGTAACACAAGGTATCAATGTGTTACCATACAGAAAATCAGAGCACATGAGACAGCAATCTGTCATTAAAATTCAAAACAAGCTAAAACAGTAAATATGTACAACCATTATCAGCCACAACACATCAAGTGAGAATGCCTCTCTGTGAAAACAGTTGCTAACCAAGAGTTATATATTGCTATCACACCCTCACTAGTGGGGATGACCAACATGTGGCCTGCCTGACCCCAGCATGCAGGCAACCAGAAATTTTAGGGAAAATACATTGCATCCAATCAGCACAAACGAAGTAGGGGTTAACAACCTGCCTTTCCCATGTACAGCATTAGCATCAATGTTTTGAAATTCAATTTCACACATACTTTCAGGGCTTGATATGCACTTCTATAATGCAAAATGACTCAAAAGAAAAATTTGTGCAGCAAACGTGTGTGCAGTGGCAGACACAACTGAATGAGGGATGCCCCACAAACTGATATCCGAAAATCCCTATAATTTTTAGTGAAGTCAATCCTACATACCATGACGAAAATCCAAAACACTGAATTCTGTCAGAATAACAGAATCCAGTCTGAAAGAACTCAAAACAAATTGTACTACTCTGTATGTCTGGGAGGGAGGACCCTTACCCATGGCAGCCCTCCACACCTTGGGGCCTTGTTTATGCCACTAGTGTTTCCAATCATGTGGTCCACCAGAGAAGAAATTTGGATGACAATGCCATATGCCTAATATTAGAGGGATAATTAGGAAGTGGACTGTGACATTTTCAGGCTTGAACCTTCAGTCAAAGGATAATGATTGACAAGTATGCTCTATTCTGTATACTCTTTGCCAACTGGCATTCTCTGGCCACCCTGACTGAGGTTTTTCTGTGCTTCTTCCTCAGTTGTAAGGCAAATGCCAGGGCATACCTCGCAAAGACAGGGCATGGACCACACTCTTCCTAATTAGTGAACTGTGTTGTTCTATGTACTGTTTATGTCGATTGTGTTGCTCTATGTATTGTTTGTGTGTAAATGTGCACTGTTCTACTGCCACCGAGTGAGTGTTCCTTCAGAGGGGAAGTAAAGCCGTCTGTCCCATGTCGCAGATTTGCGGCATGTTAAAGACCCCTGGAAATTACGTGGAAGTCGAGTTTTCAGGCAAAATTGTTGGCCATTTCTCGCCCATTTCCATTCCTTGCTACCGGAGGGCTCTCATGTCACTTGACGTGGAGCACCTTTGGGGTTGACGGGCAGAACTAAAGGCGGTGCACAAAGGGCCTGCTAGCTGACAGCCTAGGTGCGATGGGGTGGTAGCCCCGTAACCGCAATACCAGTCAGTCAGTCACTGCCACCGGGTGTCAACCCAATTGCAGTTAAATATATCACATATCATATCATTTTCAAAATAATATTCATCGCTTCCAGAAATGCCATGTACCCACAAGAGGAAACAAGCAGTGTTTACAGGTGCTCAATACTGGGGGCATGGCAGGAAGTAATCAAAGATTTTGTATTTTAGAAATAAAAAAATTAATGACATAGGTGAAGAAAAAATTATACCAAAATACTCATACAGCCTTAGAAAATCAGTACAGTGTCTGTCAGTTGGCATGTTTTGCAAGCAGTGCATTTGTTCACTCAGAAAGCAGGTTATACAATGATTTATGTAGCTCTTCTTGTAAAATAAAGGCAATCTCTTCCCAAATTTCTGCCTTCAGTTCTTCAGTCACTGCCTGACATGTGGCAGCAAGCACTGACAATTTTTAAATCCCCATAATTTTTATGGCTTTAAGATTTAGCGATTCTGTCAGTTCTCAAGGTCAAGGGGAACTTCTGCAATTTGGGTATGGCTGGCACAACTTCTAATATTAAACACTGGTCATTCAGATGTAAGTTGTTTGAGCCAGGTTTTGGAGTTACACAACATAAACATTACAAAATAAAAATGACGTCTGATGAAGCCCATTGCCTTCTCTTGGGATACGTGAACAGGCAAAACTTCTCCTCTTGGTGTCAAGGAAATCCTTCTGACATGCACAAGTCTCCACAAGTGTCCACTCCATTCTGCCACAGTAAGTGCAGTGTATCATCTTCCATCATCATCGGACCTCATATATTTGAGAACATACAGCAGGAAAGAGTTACATTAAATGCCAGAAGTGATCGGGGCATGCTCAAGAACTTCCTGGGTCCTAAAATGCACTGTTTGTACACACAAAATGTATGGTTCATCACATCTCACAGAGGTAACATCTCCATGAATATGCTGCAAACATCTTCCCAGCATTAACGCATTTCTTGACCCGTAGATATTTTTAACCTCCATAACCTCTGCACCTGTTGGCCCCTCATAATGTCAAATGTTCATTTTCCAGATATCTCTAGCAAGGCTTGAGTAACTAAAAACATGAACTCAGGAATACATTCTCACCATTTCACAGAAACAACTACACACGGCATAGTCTAACCTACTTTCTCAGGCAAACAATTGTACTGGTCACGTGATGGGCCTGTTTTCAAGATACAGGGTACCTGTCATATCCAAAACTTCATTACTAGATTCTGTTATTAAAATGTGATCATTTTTGCCATTACTTTAGGAATAATTAAGATATAAAATGTGTTGGCACATTCTACTGCATCCTATACATCCTCCCACTCTAATATCAGTTATTAAAATAGCTATGATAGAGTTATTCATTCATTTAGTAGTCTGTCTTACGACAGGTCCAAAGCCTCTTCCAAAGCGAGCTCTCCACATAGTGCGATCTAGAGCTTCCTCTTTCAAATGAGAGTATCCTCTCCTTTCCTTAAGGTCATCCAATAG